>MDSZ01165456.1_pt1 | contig 10065 bp, 11 predicted proteins | sample 811201 | NCBI WGS metagenome assembly MDSZ01 (sample SAMN05326647, study PRJNA326480) | marine metagenome | isolation source: seawater | place: Indian Ocean: North | collected 2010 | reverse complement strand
CACCAATAACAGTATCAGCACCTTTAGAACCAATAAGTTTGCCTAGGCCTCTTTGTAATAACCCAGTTGTTTTTGGAAATTTAGTTGCTAATTTCGCACCGACACCCGCTAAAGCACCTCCGCCTGACAGAATAGTAGCGGCAATAGCAGGAACAACCGCACCACCAATTTCAAAGGCCATACTTTCAATAGGTTTTGCTTTCCTATATTCGTCTATGTTGCCCCTTATTTCCTCAAGCAATCTTTCGTATTCTTCCTGATCTATTCCGGCTCTTAAACGTGCCTCAAGTTCATCAGCAAAGCCAAACAACAAGCCTTGCGCGGCTGTCCTTAATTTTTCAGAAGGTTCTTCGACAAGAGCTAATTCTGCATCCCAATCTGTCATCAATTAAAACTCCCCGTTGTAATCCACTTTTCTTGTTGCTCTGGCGTTTTGCTTATCCAAATAGCATTCCATTTTTTTATAGCTTTGACTAAATCAGCTTCTAATTCACTGTTTCCAATTATCCGCACTTGCAAATCCTGGGGAATAGGAGGCAAATTTTCGGCTAAATCTAAATCACTAATTGTTTCTGTTTCAGTTTCAGTTTCGGTATCTGTATCGTTTAAATCATCCGTCGGTAAAAAGCTGATAATAGTTCCAGGATCAGGCATAACAACTTTGTAAACCATATCTTTAGGTATACCAACAGCTTCAGCCATTCTATGAGCTTCCGCGACAGCTTGTTTAGCTATTTCCAACTGGTCAACATAAGTTGATTGAGCCGCTTGCATGATTTGTTTTCTTACCTTTTTAGGTAACGTACCATTTCCCTTAAAAAAGTTTTCTGCATTTCTAAGTCTAGCAATAAATCCCGCGCCAGCATTTTGCACAGCCCTTACTTCGCCTTCTCTTGCTACTGAACCAGGATCAAGAATTTTTGCAAATGAAACAGCCAAACCATAATCAGCAACACCGGAAGGATTGTCGTACATAAATTTAATTCTTCTAAAACCATCCCTTATTTCGTTAAATGGCTTTACTTGTTTTTGTAAGTCACTGTTTATATTTCTTAAATTAGTAAACTGTTCATTTGTTAATTTTCCGGTTATTTCGCTTCCGTAAATAATTTCTCCGGTATCAACATCAATTAAATTTCCGTCAACTTCTTTTACATTTCGCTTTTTATTTGCTTGAGCATTCCACTGAGTATAAGCTTGCTCCCCAGTTAATGCACCGCTTCTAATAGCATCAGCAAACGGTTTACCGCCAGGTTGCCTGTCTAAATATTCAGCCGTAGCATTATTTCCTAATTCATTGGTAGCTAAATCAGCAATTCTTTTACCGAATTGAGTTCTTGATAACGTACCAAGCATTTGTCTTGTTCTTGGGTCTGCAAGGCCACCCATAAATCGTTGCCCAAAGCCCTGCCCCATCATTCCCGCCTGAGGAGCCGTAGATGTGCTTGAACCTGATGGTATGCTCATAATATTTGGACTGCCTTGAGCTATTTGATTAGACGTTGGAGTAAATCGTCTATTTGTTGCTTTTTGGTTTAAATCTACCATGCCAAATTCCCCTATTGGGTTGTTTATTGTTTCACCTTCCGGAACGCCAAAAACGTGGTCGCCTATTCTGTTCCAATTGCCGCCGCCTTGCACGCCCCAACTTGGGTTTGCTAAGTCTGGGTTATAATAATGCGTTGCCCCGCCTGTCGGGTCTTCAAAGCCAATCCCCAAGGCACTATTAGCCGCCATATAAGCATTTGCAGACGGTTCTATCGTTTTCATGTTCTGGCCTTGAGCACCGCCCGCATGACCTGTCAAACTATTCCAAGCAGAAAACTGTCCAGGTTTTAAAATAGTTGACCTGATATTGCTCGCAGAACCCGCTCGATTTCTTATAACAGAGGCAACGGCTAACATACCGTCAAAGCCTTGATTGCCCGCCTCAGCTTCTAATGTTCGAGCTAATAGCTCTACGTCGCTAAGGTCATCAACCCACATTTTAACCCCTTAAAAATGCCAATGGTCCACCGCCAGACATAAATGTGCCAATTCCCCCCAAAACATCAAATAAGCCTGGAGTTTCTCCTACGTTTATAGTGTCCGCTCGTGGAAGTTGACCAAATAAGCCAATCGCAGTTGCTAAACTACTTGCCGGATACCCTAATTTTTCTAAAGCTTGTATTCTTGCGGCATTTAATAATTGTTGATCCTGATTTTGCATCGTAGTTGCTAATTGTTGCTGTTGAGCAAGGCCTTGAGTCCCTTGACCAAACATTTGAGAGCCAAGGCTTTGAAGGTTAGAAGCCCCTTGTTGCCTTGTCGTCATATCTCGTTGAGCTAAATTTTGAGCTTGATTGAACCCCGCAAGCCTTTGATTTGCAGCAAAATTTTGTGAGTTTCTATCAAATTCTGCATTTGTCATAGCATCAACTAAAGCTGACCTGGAACCGTCAAAAGCGCCCTGTCCCATAGCTTGAGCTTGATTTTGATTGATTGCCATTTTTCGCTGACGCTCAATATCTTGCTGACCTCTGTTTATAACCTCGTCAATAAATGGGTTCATAAACTGTTGATAAGCATTTGGGTCTAAGCCTTGAGTAGCCATATTTGTATAAACATCACCGGCTGTCTGCTGAGCATTTTGAACTTTTTGAAAAACGTTATCGCCAATCATTTTTTGTCACCTACTTAAAAAGATTTCCTATTTTTCCAATTATTGAATTTTTGCCAATATCGCTTGCAACTTTACTTGCCATATTTTTCACATCACCCGCCATTGCGCCCATATGGTCGCCAAAAGACATATCAAAAGGATTTTTGTCTGTCCGTCTTGTAAACCCTGCGGCCGCCGCCAATCCAGGATCAACTTGCCCGCCGTCATAGCCAAGCGCAACAACGCCACCTTTATCGTCTTTTGCAAAGCCCATATTTCCAGGAGTAACCCCTTGAGCGAAATTTCTTTTTTGTCGTGCCATATGCTCAGCAAGCCCAAATCTATTATTAGGGTCTAAGAAATCAGTAACGCTATCACCGCCATGATAAGGGTCAGAACCACCGCCCCCCATGTTTCCAGATTGAACAGGAGCATTTACATTTGGAGTATTCATATTTGTTAGCTGATCGTACATTTCTGGGTTTCTTTCTTGAAACTCCTTTAACAACTGGTCAGCAAGGGTTTGAGTGCTGAATGCTTGCACCCCTGCAACATTCGTCATCGGGAGGGTATTTGACGAATTAACCTGTTCTAATCCCAAAGATGCAAGCAACTGATTTGTTCCGGAATACCTTTGCTCAGGTATTGGAGCGAAATACTGAGGAATGTCTATTGGTCCTCTGTCCATTTCTTCTAAAATTCTTGCGAGAAGCAAATCTCTTGCGGCGGCAACATTAGGTTGCAACTCTGTTTGTGATGGTTTTCCTAATAAAGCGTCAAAAATCGACATTTTTTTTGCTCCTTTTTATTTCCATATAGCACAAATCTTTTTGATATGCACCCCTAGTAAGTTGAAAGCGCAACACGCTTCCAAATAGCAGAACTGCCGTCATAAGAAGCAGTACAAATATAAATATAATTTCCGTCCCAAGCAATCATTCCGGCATCGTCTCCAGTTGAGCCAACACTAGAGCCAGGAGTTGCTTGTTTCATAGCAACTTGTCTAAAAACATTTTGCGCAGAAACTACCGGATAATTTCTTTCGTCATCCCATAAAAAAATGCCATTATCGGCAGGCACATCATCGGCAGATTTAAAAAATAATTTACCTAAATTTCTATTTAAAAATAAATTAAGCTCTCGTCCCCATTGCCGTATGTCTGTTCCTATAACTGGAGGCTTGACAGGCACTAACGTCTCCCTCCTTGTTTAGTTTCTAATCTCATAGTTCCAACTCGCCAATTTGTTGCTTGGTCACCTTCCACCCTCATTCGTAATTGTCTTCCAGTAAATCGCAACGAAGTCGGGTTACTAGGGTTAAAAGGTCCATGAGTTGTTTCAGTTGAATTTGGATAAAATCTTGTTTTAAATTTTAAATCCACATCACCTTGAGTAAGCTCATCCGGAATTACTTCAGTGACTTTTGCAACGTTGTCTCCATTTCCTATTGAAATAGGTCCGGTCTCGCAAAAAATAGCACCGCTGTCATAATTTAAACCCTGTTCATGGTTAAATACTAAAACAGGCTCTATTATGTTTATTGACCCGCCCATGCCACTATGGTTTGAGCAATAATAATATAAGGTTGAGGGCGTTGAGTCTGTAACTGTTATTTCAACATAGCTTCCGGCGCTACCAGGGGAGCCTGTTGAGGTTACCCCTGTTGCGTATGCAGAACCGCCCCCATGTGTGCCGTTTGCAGTAGTAGAAAACTGAAAAGGGTGCCCAATATTTGAGTTGTCTGATTGGTCAAAGCGATAGGTATTTCCCTTCCTAAATGTAAGAGTAGGAGCCGCACCAGAATGATCTGATATAAAATATTTATTACCGCCACCACTTGCTGCAACCGTTACATTATAAGTTATATTCTCACTATATTCTCCGCTTAAAACTGGTGTTCTAAATACACCCCTCGAAACTCCACCTGTTCTTGAAAGATTTCCTATCAGCCAGTGATTTTCTGATAAATCAATTGCAACGTATCTATCTATTTCAAGACTGCCCGCCGAAGGATAAAACCACCAAACTTCGCTAAATTCTGTATTGCTCCAACCCCAAATTTTAGATTGTTGGTTTACGTTAATATCGTCAAAAACATAGTCATGCACTTCGCAAGGTATTTCTTTTACTGAGTTTCCGTCAAAACCAAAAAAGCCCTTTTGCCCCATCCAAAATGCGCCTTGGTCAGTATCAACAGCTGACATACGAGAAACAGCTCCGCAAGAAGTCCCAACGCGATCAAATCCATAAACGTATGGCGGTCCAAGGTATTTAGCTGAAAAGGCATCACTGTCTGTAATTATAAGAGTTTGCCCTCTTGTTTTTAGGCCTTGCATAATTTGACCAGTAGTCTGCAAGAGAATATCTCCGGCCTCATTCGTTACTGCCGGAGTCCATACGGTATTTGCTTCTTTATCGCACCATTGAACCTTGCGCGGGTTGCCACCCGCTCCCAAACAAAAAATAAATCTTTCTTCGGTAACTACTAAACCTAAATTATTAAGCGGTGCATTTGTAACAGGGGCGGCCACTGCTGAAGAACCAAGTTGCCATTCAACAAGGGTTCCAGTGTCATAATGAACTCCCACCAAAAACTGCCCAAAATTATCTAATGACCAGCTAGTAGCTTCCGAATAAGTACCCGTTGCAGGTCTTTGAGTACCAAAGTACCCAGTTCCATAAAAGCCACCACCAAAACCAAGGTTAAGCCCTGCATCCTCACGTCCTGTTGTCATTGAGGTGGGGGTAATATCGTAAGTAGTTCCAGAACCTGTCATAGCAGTTAATTCGTTATGACTACCCGCAGCAAAATAAGCCGTTCCGTTATTGCTTTCCCAAGCGTGAGCTCCTCTTATCGGGTTAGTGCAAAACCCTCCTTTAAAGGTTTGCCAACCACCAATAGGCCGTAACGAGCCATCGCGCCACCTTACCAGGGAACCGTCGCGCCACCTATTAGCGGCATCTAAATCAGTGCCGTTTCTGTAAAACCCTGCTTTTAAATCAATCGGTACTAATGGCATATTATTTCCACGATGCTGTGCATAAATTAACTGGCATACCGCCACCTACTCCACCAAGCCCAACACCAGTAGTGTTCTGGACGTAACTTCTATTTCCAGATGGAGTTCCTTCGTCTTTCCAAGAAAAGTGAGCCGTTGCGCTTTCCAAATGAATTTGCTGTACTGCGTCAGCATTTGTTACTGTTGTGGCAGTTGAGCTATTTCCGTCTTCTGACATTCCGCAACCAATGGTCACACCGTTATAATTACTGGCAACCGTTATAGTTGCACTATTATCTAAATCTGTATTTTTTGCGCTATCTGTTGTGTACGGAGTTGCACTATTATAACCAGTTATTTCGTAAACATCTGCTGTTGACCTACCGCTCCCACCATTTCCACTGACTTGCACTGAACCTGATGATGAAGTTGTAATATAATAAATTGCTGTTTCTAAGGCCGCACCCCAAACAGGGCCAGGTCCACCCGCAGTTACGCTCATTGGGTGAGGGTCGTTTTGCCTTACCGCAAGTGTCATATTTGTGCCACCTAAACTAACATAAGAATTGCCGCTTCCGGCTAACTGAATGCACACAACAACAACTTTAGTTCCAGAACTTAAAGTAACGTTTCCTGTCGGGAAGCCGTTTCCAGTAGTAAGTGTTCGCCCTTTATAAACAGCGACAGGAGCCGATGCCGTCACACCATGATAGTCGCTAAAACTATTAATATCGCCCGAACTTTTTCCTATTAAATCACGAATAAGAGTGTCATTTAAACTTGCTTGTGAACCACTAGAGCCGCCTGCTTCAACGTGAATTTGGTTTAAACTTATTTGTGAACCACTACTAGGTAAAGGCATAGTTACGCATTTCCAAAGGCTGTTACGTCATTTTCTGCCGTTAGCGCACCACTTGATGATAACGAAAGTCGATTTGTTCCTTGATAGGCAAATTTTAAATCTGAACCAGATTGCGTGATTGTCCAATCGCCTAAATCAACCGTAACGGCCTGGACTTGACCAGATGAGCCATAAACAACCGCTTTGCTATTAACTACCGTGTTTGAAACTGAGCCATCTAATAAATTTAATTCTGCGGCTGTAGAAGTAATACCATCCAAGGCATTTAATTCTGAAGCTGTGGCGGTTACACCGTCTAAAATATTTAATTCTGCCGCCGTTGAGGTCACGCCATCAAGCACATTTAACTCTGCCGCCGTTGCCGTTACGTCAGTTGCGTTAATTGTTAATTTAGTTAAGTTTGGGGCTACTGTTCCGGCTGTTCCATTTAATGCGTTCTGAACATCATCAAGAGCAGTGTTGATAGTATTGCCCCAAGTTCCCTCACTTCCGCCAACTGTCGGTTTGGTTAAAGTAATAGCCATTTTAATCTCCTATTTATAATAAGCTAGCACGTTAGGCCGCATCAGTCCATATTGCAGGCGATACGGTTGGGCTAAACCAACCTCTTGTTTTAATGTCTGCCGCAAAAGAATAAGTAAATTCACCTGATAATGGTTGAAACAGCCTTTGAACCGTCATATCGACCGCTTGTCCAGTATAGGTAAAAGTTCCAGGGGCAAAAGCTTCACCAACACCTTTAAAAGCATCTTGCCCAGTATATGCAAAAGTACCTGTTTCGGCTGAAATATTCATTTGCTTTGTGAAGTCTATACTTTGACCAGTTAAGCTAAATGACCCATTGTTTGCACCAATTCCAAAGCCAACATCTAAAACAACATTTTGTCCTGTGTAAGCAAATGTCGTTACATCAACTACAATTCCAAAACCGTAGTCTAATTCAACGGATTGCCCAGTATAAGTAAAAGCACCATTATTAACAGATAACGGCCTTTGAGCCGATAAAGTTACAGCCCTACCGTCAATCTGAAAAACACCGTAAGGAAAAACATCACCAATAAGTAATGCCGCACCACGCATAGATAATGCAAAAGTTCCATGTGTAACTGGCATTTGGTAATTAGAATTGGTGCTTGATTGGCCTAATGATGTTGCGGCTATAGGTGCAAAACCTGTCATAATTTAAACCTTTCTATTGCCACTTTGGTCCAACAAACCAAGCTACTAAAGACTTTCTAACACCTTTTGTTACTGGCGTCACTGCGTGTTGCAGATAACTAGGAAAAACCAATACTGTGCCTTTTGCTTTTGACGCTTCTGCGCTTGGGCTTTCTGTCTCTGAAAATGTAAAATCGCCACCTTCGTATTCGCTTGGGTCACTTAGTTGAACCGTTACAGATAGCTTTCTGTCTAAACCGTCTGTATTGTTCCAATCAACATCGTGATGCCAATTATAGTGACCGCCCTCTGTCGCATGATACTCAGTAAATTGTATATCAGCTTTTTTATATAGATTTACATGAAAGGCATTTTGATTTGCCCAGTCAGCTAAATTAAATAAAATATCTTTTACCCACTCATGTTGAGTGAGCCAACTAACGCGACTAGAGCGCACACTGTTATCTGCATTATTAAATGTTGAAGCTCTTTGTGTTTCGCCACCAAGACTAATTATATTTTCAACTAAATCGTCTGACATTGCTTTATTAAATAGTTGCCAATTTTGCCTAGGTGTCTCCATCATACATCTGGTTTCGTAGGCCAACTAATTGTTTCTGGAAAACTTGATTGCTGTGGAACATCTAACAATGCCTGACGGTATGTTGTCCACTCAGTTTTTTTGTCGCTTGACATTGCATCCCAACGTAAAGGGTTTGAAAGAATACTGTCCATTTCCCCCAATAAAAAAGCACGATGCATTCTGGCGGCTTCAGCAAGCTTGGCTTCGTTTTGCTCTGCTGTTAAAGGGGTAAAAGGCTCTTTATCATCACCAATAAGAGTAAGCAGTGCGCTATTGTCAATGGTCATGTCAGTGTCGGCTGTATCAAGTCTATAGGGAATCCACCCATAATCAGGGTGATTTATTTCCACATCGACAAGACTTCCATCTGCGTTCATAACTTTAGCATTTCTGTATTCGGTAATTGAAACAGCCATTAAGAAATCCTCACAAATAAAGATTGAAGGGTGTAGACCCAAGCCCCACCAGAATTGCCAGAATAACCAGTATTTCCCATCAATCGCCAAGTTCCGCTTGGTCTGTTACTGGAAGAATATCCTACTGCCCCACTTGTCCAACTAAAGTTGTTTGCAGGATATAAAGACCCAGAGCCAACTGTAGCCCCTGCGTTTTGCGCCCCTGCGCCTGACCAATACATAAAACCATAAGACCCAACTGTATTGTAAGATGTGCTTGGCGTTCCAGATGGCCCAGTCGGTCCAGTCGGTCCAGTTCCACCTGAGCTTCCAGTCGGCCCTGTCGGCCCAGTCGGTCCAGTTGGCCCTGTCGGTCCAGTGCTTCCATTTGAGCCATTCGATCCTGCGGGTCCAGTTGGGCCGGTCGGTCCAGTATCGCCTTGCGCCCCTTGCGAGCCTGTTGGTCCAGTGGGTCCAGTGGGTCCAGTTGGTCCTGCAAGTGAAGCATTAGTAATAGTTGCTTTTTTAAGACCACCACTTGTTATAACCGGTATAACATCTGAGCCCGATATGCTTGTTTCAGTTGATAAGGCATTTATTGCTGTAGCAGTTACATCTGCACTAGCTGAAACACCGTCAAGTTTAGTTCCATCAGTTGCTACGTTTCTGCCATCTACATTTCCAGAAACAACAATATTTCCAGTAATTTCTACACCGCCTGCCGCCGCTACAATTTTAGTTGCGCCACCCGATTGTAGTTTTCCAAAATCATCAGCTAAAGAACTAATAAAAACTTTTGCATTACCGCCTAATGTTATAGCACTACCGCCACCGCTGCTTTCGCTTGGAGTTCTGGTGAGGGAAGTGCCGCTAGAGCTATAGGTTCCTGTGCCTATTTCCCAGTTTGCACCCTCCTCAATAACGTATGTAACAACATCGCCATTTGAAACGCCTGCATCAGCAAAAGTCTGAAAACCAGTGTCAGCCGTTGTTAGCGTCATGGTTCCAGTACCAGTAGTGCTTGTGTTCATCTTGGCTCTGTTAAATAGTTTTGCCATGATGCGCTCCTACTAAGTAAGTGTTAATAGCCCGTTAGTACCGATGTCGATTGTAAACGTGTCACCGTCATTTAAAGTTAATGATGACCCGTAATCGTAATAACCGACTATAGGGTCTGCGGGGGAGGTTGGCGTGTCGTTATAAATAACAACATATCTAAAAGCGGCAACAGAACCGCCAGAAGCAGTCAAAACTTTATCGTCAGCCGATAATTTATAAACGCCACCTGTTTGTGTACTGGTTACATTTGCTAATGTTCTATCAGAAAGGTTCGTATAAGATATTTCAGAACAATTTGCTAATACGCCATTGCCATCTGAAACGACATTTGTGCCAGACGTTGGATCGGTATTTGAAAGCGCAACTTT
>MDSZ01003196.1_pt1 | contig 10065 bp, 10 predicted proteins | sample 811201 | NCBI WGS metagenome assembly MDSZ01 (sample SAMN05326647, study PRJNA326480) | marine metagenome | isolation source: seawater | place: Indian Ocean: North | collected 2010 | reverse complement strand
CGTTGTGGGATGGACCTCTATCCATTACGACCTTCATTCTACCCAATTTTTCTAGTATCCTTAATAAAAGCATGTTAACTCATATGATAATATATTTGCGTCCGTAGCTCAATTGGATAGAGCATCAGACTTCGGATCTGAGGGTTGAGGGTTCAAGTCCTTCCGGGCGCACCAAAATAGCGTATATATTTAATACAATGAATTAAGAAATAAAGAATTACTGGGTTTTTTTTTATATATTTTATATAAGAAATTATGATTTTTTTAATACTGCCATCATATAATGAAGAAAAAAATTTAATTAAAATTTTTAGTAAATTAAATAAAATATCTACTAAACATAATATCACGGTTGTTTTAATAGATGATTGTTCTTTAGATAATACTTATTTATTAAAAAATTCAAAAAAAAAATTTAAATTAATATATTTAAGACATAAAGAAAATAAAGGATTAAGCGCAGCATTAGAGTCCGGCTTTAAAATTATAAATAAAGTGGGAAAAAATAAAGATGTAATTGTTACTATGGATGCAGATGATACTCATCCTATTCAAATTATTCCAAAAATGGTAGACAAGATAATAAAAAATAATTTAGATATAGTAATTGCATCAAGATTTTTGAAAAATTCAAAAGTAAATGGTCTCAGTTTCTTTAGGGAAAATTTGAGTATATTAGCAAAGTTTATGTTTAAACTTTTCTATCCTTATAAAAATTTAAATGAATATACTTGTAATTTTAGAGCTTATAAATTTAAATTAATTAAACTTTTAAATAAAAGAATTAATTTTTTTAAAAATGAAGATTTTAATATAGCTGCAAAAATTTTATTATTTTTTATTAAGAATATAAATGGTTTAAAAATATACGAAATACCAATAACTTTAAATTATCAGAATAAAATTGGTTCAAGCAAAATGAAAATTTTTAAAAATATATTACTCACTCTTCGATTAATTTTTTTTAAAAAATTATAGCAATATTAAAAAATTAAATTTCTTGAAAAATCGTAATAATTATTTATCACAGCAATTATAAAATAAGCAAAAACTGCAAAGTAATAAAATAATACATACTTAATTTTAGATAATAAATTTTCGGTTAAAAAACTTTTGAAAAGTATAAAAATTAATACTAGCAACAAGGGTTCAAAATATTTTTGAGATATACTGTAGTTTATCGATGTTAAATTAACTAAAATTATTGGAACTAAGATTTTATCATTTTTTTTAAATATTAAATAAATTGTCAAAAGTCCCAAAAAAGACGAAATATAAAAAATAATATTATTATTTAAAATCAAATGAGAGAGTTTGTAAAAAAAACCCCCACCCATTAAGAGATCATATTTAAAATTCGATACAATAAAACTAAAAACTATTATAAGAAATATTAATTCTATTTTATTAGTTTTTTGAAAAGAGTCTTTGATAGTTTTTAAATTTTTAGAATTTAAGATAAAAAAACAAATAAAAAAAAATGAAATAGATAAGTTAGTAACGATAGTATAATAAATATTAGCAGTAAATTCCAATTTTGAAATAATTTCAGTATTAAAAATTAAAAAAATACCAGGTATAGAAAAAATAAAACATAAAAGTAAAATTTTTATCAAATCGTACTTTCCATATAACTTAAAATAATTAAATAAGTAGAAACTAAAAAAAACTATATACGATTGCATAGAGTAAGTTGCGCAAGAAAGAAATAAAATATTCAAAAAGATATAAAAAAATTTTTTTTTACTAGAAGATAATATATAAAAATAATTTGCTATTAATAAAAATATTAAAGCAGTTAAATGAGCATTTGGCCATAATGCAGAGGATCGAAAATATGGAAATAATAAAAGTGTAGCACTTACTAATAAAAGATTAATTTTACTTACGTTATAGATTTTTTTTAAATTTAAATATAATAAAAAAGGTAATAAAAAAGAAAAAGCTAAATACAATATTTTTACAATAAAGAGATTATTTAAAAAAAAATACGGTATCGACATTAAAATATAATGTAGTGGAGCATGTCGAGTTAGCAGATTTAATTTTTCGTATCCAAAATTTGCAAAATCAATAATAATAGGAGTTGTTCTATCAAAATCCAATTTGCTTCCACCAGTTGATAAATCTTCATTTAAAAAAAACCCAAACAAAATTGAAACAACGGGCAATATTATTAAAATGAATAATTTTTTATCGGATAAATTAAGCATTATTTAACTATAGCAAATCTAATACTAATTAAAAAAGAAAATAATTTTTTATTCAGTATTTATTAACTAGAATAAATTAGTTTAACTATTAAAAAAATTGATATACATAATAATTTGATGAAATTTTGTATAGTTCTTTCAACGAGACCAGAAATTATAAAACTAGCATCTTTTATTAAAATTTTGAAAAAAAAGAAGCAAAACTTTTTTTTAATAAACACAAATCAACATTATTCAAAAACAATGAGTAAAGTTTTTTTTGACTATTTTAATATTCCCAAACCAAAATATAATATTAAAGCTACTAGTAGCGATCATTTAGGTTTTTTATCTAAAAGTCTAATTCATATCGGAAATATACTAACTAAAGAGAAACCAAATTATTTAATAGTTCAAGGAGATACAAATACTGCTTTAGCAGGGTGTTTGGCGGGATCTATTTATAATAGAAATCATTTAGATAATAAAAAAATCAAATTAGTACATATTGAAGCTGGGTTGAGATCTTTCGATAATAACATGCCCGAGGAAATAAATAGAAAAATAATTGATTCATTATCAGATATTTTGTTTGTTCCAACAAACATTGATTTAGCAAATCTTCAAAAAGAAAATTTATTGAAAAATAAAAAAATATTAAAAAGTGGCAATACTATAACTGATGTTGTTAAATCAAATTTAAATTTATTAAATAAAAATAATATTTTTGAAAAACTTCAACTTAAAAAAAGAGATTATTTTTTAGCAACATTGCATAGACCAGAGAGCGTTGATAATTTGACTAATTTAAAAAAAATAGTTTTAACTTTTAATAAAATATCAAATTTATATAAAAAAAAAATAATTTTTCCCATTCATCCAAGAACTGAGAAAATTTTGAAAAAATTAAAAAACAAAGTTGACAAAAGTATTATAATTACAAAGCCTTTAGATTATTTAGATTTTTTATTTTTAATGAAAAATTGTAGAATTGTTTTTACTGACTCTGGAGGTATTCAAGAGGAGAGTAGTATTTTGGGTATACCTTGCATTACAATAAGATCTTCAACCGAGAGACAAATAACAATTAATCATAAAGTCAATATAATGACGGGATATAATCAAAAAAAAATTATCATTGCAGTGAGAAAATTTTATAATATTAAAATTAAAAAATTAAATCTTTTTGGAGACGGAAAAGTTGCTAATAAAATTTATAAATTCCTTAAAAATTAATTACTCACCAATATTAATTAACGTTCCTTTATTGCGGGCTTTGCTGAATGAATAATAAAATAATGTAATAGCAATTACTAAATAAACGGCATTCAGATAAAATGCTTGTAATATATTTTGATAATTGACAGTTTGATCTATTAATATACTTCTTGCCTCCTCAAAAATATATACTAGAGGAAGTAAATAAGCTATTTTTTGAAAAAATTCCGGCAAAATTTCAATTGGATAATAAATACATCCAAAAGGAGCTAGAAGAAACATAGTCGACCATGCTATATTTTCAAATGAAGGACCAAATCTTAAAAGTCCCGCAGATACAAAAATACCTAGTGTAATTCCAAATATATACAAGCTTAAGAAAAGAAAAAATAAATGGATACCAAGATCCAACAAAGATATTCCAAACAAAGGTGAGGTTAGCAAAATAGCAGGCACTAGACCAATTAAGGATCTAATTAAAGCTGTAAAAACTAAGGATATTATTATTTCTCCAATCTTAATTGGAGCAATAAATAAATTTGTAAAATTTCTACTCCAGATTTCCTCTAAAAATAACATATTAAAACCAATACTGGTTCTAAAAAGAAAATCATAAAGAATTGCACAAGTGAGAATAACTCCCACCGCATTATTATAATAGCTGCTATGAGTTGCGAAAAAATTCGAAATGAAACCCCATAAAGTTATTTGTATTGATGGCCAATATATTAGATCTAAAATTCTTGGAAAAGATCTAGTTATTAAATAAAAATGCCTTAAAAAAAGACCATAAATTCTATTAAAACTCATTTGAGCTCCTTGAAAGTTTTAAAAAAACTTCTTCTAAATTTTTTCTACCATGTTTTTTAATTAAATCGTTAGGACATCCATTATCTATGATGGTACCATCTTTCATCATTAGCACTGTTTTACACAATCTCGTTACTTCATTCATATTGTGTGATGCTAACAATATTGATATTTTGTTTTCTTTTTTATAATTTTCTAAAAAGGATCTGATGAAATCTCCAACTTCAGGATCTAATGAAGCAGTAGGTTCATCTAAAAATAATACTTTAGGACTGTTTATTAAAGCTTTTGCTAAACTTGCTCTATTTTTTTGCCCTGAAGAAAGTTCTCCAGTAATTCTATTTAGTAATTTTTCTAATCTTAACTTTTCAGCAAGATATTCAATTCTATTTTCAATATCTAAAACATTGTATAATTTACAGTACACAATTAAATTTTGTTTAACAGTTAGTTTTTTTGGTAATTCAATATAAGGAGAAATAAAATTTATTTTTTGGAGAATCTCAGTCCTATTTTCTTCAATTTTTTTTCCATCAATTATTATTTCTCCCTCTGATGGTTTAAGCAAACCAAGCATCATACCAATTGTTGTTGTTTTTCCACAACCATTTGGACCAAGTAGTCCTAAAATTTCATCTTCAGAGATATTAAAAGAAATACTTTTTACAGCTTCATTTGAACCATATTTTTTTTTTAAGTTTTTAACTTCTACTAATTTTTCCATTAATATTTTGACGCTCTATTTAGTCTATCATTAATTACTTTACCAAATCCTAAATTTGGAATTTTTTCAACTGCAATTTTTTTAAATTTTTTATTTTTAATCATTCTAAGTATTTTATACAAATTTTTTGCTGCTTCTTTTAAATTTTTAGTTCTGCTTAAATAATAAAAATTTTTACCAGATAATTTTCTTTTTTTAATTAATATAAATGCCTCATCTGAATTTGGCTTTTTTATATTTAATCTTATTGGGATTCCAGGAGAATAATGAACCTTGTCCTGTCCAGGTACTATAACTTTTTTATTTTTTTTAATTAACTTTAATTTATCTTTTAAAACTTTGTTTATTAAACTCATATCAGCACCTCCTAATCTAAGTATTTGAGGTTTTTTAATTAAATTAATTATAGTAGACTCCAAACCTATCGTTGATCTACCACCATCGAGAATGAATTTAATTTTTTTACCAAATTCTTCTTCTACATCCTTTTTGCATACTGAACTTATTTTAGTTGAAATATTCGCACTAGGTGCTGCCAAAGGATATTTAATTTCTTTAAGAAGTTTTCTTGTAAGTGAATGTTTGGGAAATCTAACTGCCAAAGTTTTTTTATTATTAGTAACATTTTTTGAAATTTGGCTATTTTTTTTAAGTTTTAAAACATATGTTAATGGACCATTACCAAATTTTCTGTAAAGTTTATAAAAATTAGAGTTTAATATGCAATCTTTTTTAAGTTTTTTAAGACTATGATAATGAACAATTAATGGATTTTTTTTTGGTCTTTTTTTAAGTTTAAATATTTTTAAAGTTGCTTTATCAGAATAGGCATTAGCGGCTAAGCCATAAACAGTTTCGGTAGGTATACCTATACACTCTTTTTTATTTAAAAAAAATTTAGCTTTTTTAATATTTGAATGATTATTTTTCATGGTAATAATATGTACTATTATATGAAAGAAAAAAATTTACTAGTTGATAATAATTCAAAATCTTTAGAGGATTTAACTAAGGAAATTAATGAAATTATTCAAAAATTAGAAGATGAAAAAGATCTTCAAAATTCTATAGAGGAATATCAAAAACTTATAAAATTGAATAATATCATAGAAAAAAAATTCCAAAAAAAAGGTAAAAACATTAGCGAGAGCACTAAGCAGAAAATAAATAATATAATTATTGGTAAAAATGAAAAGTAAATTAAATAAGATAGCAAGAGAGACTAATTTGTATTTACAGAATTATATTAAGAAACAAACGAAAAGTAATTTAATTGCACCTATAAAATATGGATTATTTTCTGGAGGAAAAAAAATTAGATCAAAAATAGTTATTGATATTGGAAAAATTTTTAAAGTTGATTACAAAACTTTAATCAGAATTGGAGCTGCTGTTGAGTGTGTTCATGCATACTCATTGATACATGATGATTTGCCATGTATGGATAACGATACTATGAGAAGAGGGAAGCCATCAACTCATGTGCAATACGGGGAGTCTACAGCCGTATTAGCCGGCAATTCCCTTTTAACAATGGCTTTTGAAATTTTAAGTGAAAAAAATTTAAATTTAAACGAGAAAATGAAAATAAAATTAATTAAAAATTTATCAGAATGTGCTGGTCATTCTGGTGTTGCGGGTGGTCAATATTTAGATTTATATTATGAAAAAAAGAATGTATCTGTAAAAAAAATTATAGATATGCAAATAAAAAAAACAGGGAAATTATTTAGTTTTTGCTGTATGGCTCCATCAATAATTAAAAACAAAGATAATAAAGTGATTAAATTTTTTAACAAATTGGGATCAGAAATTGGTTTATTATTTCAAATTATTGATGATTTGTTAGATTTTAAGGGGGATGCTAATTACATGGGTAAGAAAACTAAAAAAGATAAGAAAAGAGGCAAAGCCACTATTGTAGACTTGTTAGGATACAAAAAAACGATTAAATATTGTGATAAAATAAAATTTAATTTATTTAAAAAGCTAAATAAATATGGTTCAGACTCTAAAGATATAAAAGAAACTATAGAATATATATCAGTCAGAAATAGATGAAAAAAAATTATAAATATCTAAATAATATAAATTTTCCTTCAGATATAAAAAAATTATCGACTGATAAATTACAAGAATTATCTAATGAAGTACGAGAAGAAATGATTAGCGCTGTTTCTGAAACTGGGGGACATCTTGGTGCTGGATTAGGAGTAGTAGAACTTACTGTAGCTCTACATTATACTTTTGATACTCCCAATGATAAGTTAGTATGGGACGTTGGGCATCAAACTTATCCTCATAAAATTCTTACTGGAAGAAAGGAAAAAATTAGAACCTTAAGACAAGGAGGTGGTCTTTCAGGATTTACAAAAAGATCTGAAAGTGAATATGACCCATTTGGAGCAGCCCACAGTTCTACTTCAATATCTTCTGCATTAGGTATTGCGGTTGCAAATAAACTTAATAATAAATCAAACAATGTAGTAGCTGTTATTGGAGATGGTGCAATGAGCGCTGGGATGGCTTATGAGGCAATGAATAATGCTGGAGCATCAAAGACTAAAATGATTGTTATTTTAAACGATAATGACATGTCGATAGCAAAACCAGTTGGGGCAATGAGATCTTATTTAGCAAAAATGCTAACTGGAAAAATTTATTTTAGTTTAGTAGAAACTGTAAAGTTAATCATTTCAGCTTTTTCAAAAAGATTTAGTGATAAAGCAGGAAAAGCAGAAGATTTTTTTAGATCGGCTATAACTGGTGGAACTTTTTTTAATTCTTTGGGATTTTATTATATAGGACCAATCGATGGTCATGACCTAGATGTTTTGTTGCCAATTCTAGAAAATGCTAAAAATTCTAAACATAATGGTCCAATAATTATTCATTTAAAAACCCAAAAGGGAAAAGGATATTCGTATGCCGAAAAATCAAATGATAAATATCATGGTGTATCTAAGTTTAATATAGAAACAGGAATTCAAGAAAAATCACAAAATATAGCGCCTTCATATACCAAAGTATTTGCAAATACACTTATTAAACATGCCGAAAAGGATAGTAAAATTGTTGCAATTACCGCAGCAATGCCATCTGGAACTGGACTTGATAATTTTGGACAAAAATTTCCAAAAAGAACGTTTGACGTTGGCATAGCTGAGCAGCACGCAGTTACATTTGCGGGAGGTTTGGCAACTGAAGGCTTTAAACCTTATGCAGCTATATATTCAACTTTTTTACAAAGAGCATATGATCAAGTAGTTCATGACATAGCAATACAAAAACTTCCAGTTAGATTTGCGATAGATAGAGCTGGATTAGTTGGTGCAGATGGACCTACTCACGCAGGGTCGTTTGATGTTACTTATTTATCAACATTGCCAAATTTTATTGTTATGGCAGCGAGTGATGAAAGTGAGCTAGTAAAAATGATTAATACTTCTGTAGACATAAATGATAAACCATGTGCTTTTAGGTATCCTAGAGGAAACGGATTAGGTTTAGAATTACCATCTATAGATGAAAAAATTCAAATTGGAAAAGGTAGAATAATTCAAGAAGGAAAAAAATTAGCAATATTAAGTTTTGGAACAAGGTTAAAACACTGTTTAATTGCTGCAGAAAATTTAAAAAAAAAAGGAATTAATATTACAATTGTAGATGCTAGATTTGCAAAACCCTTAGATGAAAATTTAATTTTTCAGCTTGCTACTAATCATGAGGCAATTATTACTATTGAAGAAGGTTCTATAGGAGGTTTTGCTTCACATGTATCTTATTTTCTTTCTGAAAAAAATTTGTTAGATGAAGGTTTTAAGTTTAGATCGATGTTATTGCCTGATAAATTTATAGATCAAGATAAACCAGATTTAATGTATAAATTAGCTGGTTTAGATTCACAATCAATTGAAGAAAAAGTTTTAGATACGCTTAACTCAAATATAATTTTACAAAAACAAAAGTAATTTTTAACTACACTGCGCTTTATTCATTAAATAATGATCTAGTATTACACAGTGCATCATAGCTTCTCCAATTGGAACAGCTCTTATTCCTACACATGGGTCATGTCTACCTTTTACAGAAATAGAAGTATTTTTTCCAAACTTATCAATAGTTTTTCTTTGTTTAATAATTGAGGAAGTTGGTTTAACAGCAAAAGAAACAATTACATCCTGTCCACTCGATATTCCACCAAGTATTCCTCCTGCATTATTTGACATAAAATTTGTTTTTTTACCTTTTTGTGAAATTTCATCAGAATTTTGTTCACCAGTAAGTTGCGCAGAATTCATACCTGATCCTATATTTACACCCTTTACTGCATTAATACTCATCATGGCTGCTGCTAAATCCATATCTAATTTAGAATAAATAGGTGAACCCAGTCCAATAGGAACACCTTTTGCTCTAACCTCAATAATAGCTCCACAAGAAGAACCTGATTTTCTAATACTCAATAAATATTTTTCCCAAAGTTTAACAACTGATTTATCAGGACAAAAAAGAGGATTTTTAGAAATAAATTTTTTATCCCATTTATTTGAGTCACATCCAAGAATTCCAAGTTGTGTTACAGCTCCTACAACTTGATATTTACTTCCTAATTTTTTTTCTAAAACTTTTTTAGCGATAGCACCTGCTGCAACTCTTGATGCAGTTTCCCTAGCAGATTGTCTTCCTCCACCTCTATAATCTCTTATTCCGTATTTTTTTAAATATGTATAGTCAGCATGTCCTGGTCTAAATTTATTTTTTATCGACTCATAATCTCTTGATTTCATATCTTTATTATAAATTATCATCGAGATTGGAGTTCCAGTTGTCTTTCCTTCAAATACACCTGATAAAATATTTATTTTATCATCCTCTTTTCTTTGAGTCGTAAATTTGGATTGCCCCGGTTTTCTCTTATTTAATTCAATTTGTATATCTTTTTCGGTAATTTTTATATTTGGAGGGCAGCCATCTACCACACATCCTATGGCAGGTCCGTGAGATTCACCCCAGGTAGTGAAACGAAATATCTTTCCAAAAGTATTAAATGACATTAAATATATTATATAAGTTATTTTGTTGAAATTATGAATCAAAAAAACTCATTAGGTATAGATT
>MDSZ01213732.1_pt1 | contig 10066 bp, 9 predicted proteins | sample 811201 | NCBI WGS metagenome assembly MDSZ01 (sample SAMN05326647, study PRJNA326480) | marine metagenome | isolation source: seawater | place: Indian Ocean: North | collected 2010 | reverse complement strand
CTGCTGAGAGTGGAGATAAGCGACCACACTACACACAGAGAGAACGAGAAGAGAGAGGGGAGAGGAGAGAGCAAAGAGGAGAGCGAGGAGAGAGGATGGTTCATTTCTTTCGCATGGCGAGCGGCGCAGTGATCGCGATCGAGGGTTCGCCCATCTCATTGAACGAGGTGGTCCATGGACCTGCTTGGAGAAGAACGATATATGAAAATGCCGGTGGAGACCTCGTCAGTGAACCGGTCGACCAGGGCGCTGCGGCGACAAAGATCTCTAGTCACATGAGGGGATTCCTGGCGCGAAAGAGGGCGCAAGGACTGAGAGAGGAACGCGACAGGATAGTGGCAGAGCAAGAACGGCAGAGAAGACTGGAGAGTGAAAGAAGAACGCATGAACGTGTAATCAATGAAGAACGTCATGAAGCAGAGAGGAATCGTGCTCTAGAGGTAGAGGCAGAGTACCGCTGCGGAAGAGCGCGCGTCCCGATTCACGGACTTCGACGAGGAAGAAATGAGGGAAATTCTGCTGGGAACTTCTGGATTTCAGCAGGAACACGACAGGTTCTCGTGAAAGGCACATGCTTCAACCGCAACGGAGACCAGCGCTGGGGTGTGGCGATGTCCCAGAGAGAATACTGTCCTACATCCGAAATAATCAGCAGGGTGGACGGTGGAAAGAAGTTCTTGTGTCGCTGCAACTGCGATCCACTCGACTACCTATAGTTAGGATTGAGAAAACAGAAAGACAAAAAAAATACAGAAAACAGAAAAACCCAAAAAAATTTTTTATGTTCTTTATTCTTTTTTATGTAAATTTGATTAATGGTTAGAAGATCTTCTAACATACTTATATTGAGAAAAGATCTTACATCAAAATGTTACCCGGAATCCCAACACAGACTTTATTTTCTCCTTTGGAGAACTATCCTCCAGGGGTATTGAGGTCCGTCACGATTCAATTGCCAGAGACGAAGGAAATCCTGGATATTAAGTTCTTTCCAGAATGTCAGGAGATCGTGTTTGCGATGGATAATCGAACACCCGATAAATCCGTGAGAGATGAGAGAATGGAGTGGAATTGTTCACGAATAGACCGCGCGGAGGATAGTTGGAGTCTGGACGAAATTTCTAGCGAGAAGACAAAATGGAAGAATGGAAAGTTACAGGTGGAATGGGACAGAGACAAATGTGAACTGATGAAGGGCGATATTGCGAAGATTGAAGAAATGTGTAAGGACCACTTTGAATTCTGGATGAGAGACTATGAACACTTTGGTCTATGGTATGTGACTCAGATGTTCATGGAATTTCAGCACGGACACCCTGGTTTTGAAGAAGAAGAAGAAGAATGGGTCAACATCCATACTTTCACCGAAGAAGAAGAAGAATTCTTTGACAAAGAAATTTCTGAGATGAACCTTCATCATCTCCGGGCTTCTGGTGGTCCTCCAACCGATGAATACTACATGAATGTTTCATATGATCCGAACACAGGACTTCCAAACACGAACAAGAGAACCGGTTGTTGGAGATATGAAGAATGGTGTCCGGAAGAAGGAAGACTTTCACTCGCAGTTGAATCAGAAATGAATGGGTGTTTTTCAACATTCAATAAGGAGTTCATTCCATTTGGTATCCAATGGCCAGAGGAAATCAAGGAGAAGACTGAAGGAGAGTGTGGGGAAAAAAGATTCAGTGGTCTCAAAAGTTGTGGTACCTGGATGGAATGGACGATAGACAATGAAGGAAGATTCGTTGCTAATGGTATCGTGAAACTAGTAGGTGGGAAGAATAGTTATGGATGTATCGTTTCTACCGAATATGGTGACAGTATGGTACAACACGAAGATCTCTTGAAACATCAAGATCTATGCAATTGTATCCTCAAAGAAGGAGATGAGGTTAAACTTCTTTGTAGGGACAATGATGTTCTTCAGGATTGGGCCACACCAATCAGAGGTATCAAGGTTATCCGATCGGGTCCTGGAGCATGTGAAGAATTCGTCCCGTGTGGGTGGTATTAGAAAGAATAAGATAGTTTAGATATTTTTTATGTTCTTTATTCTTTTTTATGTAAATTTGATTGATAGTTAGAAGATCTTCTAACAAACAAATATACTGAAAGAAGATGAACATTTCCCTGTCTAGTCTAGAATCTCTTGATGGAAGACTGGTGAAAGAATGTGTTGATGATATGCTGTGGTCGCTAGATAGTTGGTTGGACCCAGAAGGTGCCAATAATGAGGGTCTGGAATTCTCGATGGAAAATCTCGAGCTTACTTATCGAATTGCCGAGAAACAACGAGAACTACCCGAAATAGGGTGTCCCAACTCATCACCAGAAATATTCTGTGAATACTGTGGGGACAATAGCACCCATGTAATGCAGGTTAGAGGCGGTGGAGGTCTTGATGAGATGTGCGTAACATGGGATAGGGATATCCAAACAGGAGAGATTAATCTGTTCTTCTCTTGTCAATCGTGCTGTCAAGATGAAGCAGATTTGGGTATTGATATTATGTACCCGCAGATGCCAGATACTTGTATCGGGTGTGGTATTCATACTACTCTCAAAGGAGATGAAGGGGCAGCAGAATTGAATAATGCTTCTCTATGTCTTCAAAACTCAAGGGGGGTCAGTGCTACAGATTACTATTTCTGTACAGAATGCTTTCGGAATCCGAGACTAGGTCTCCCACATAATCCCAGGCGTTGCGAATTAGAAGAATTAGTAATAGAAAGAATAAAGAGAAATCAGAGGTTTATAAACGGAGGAGAATGTGATAACATTAGAATACCAGAAGGATATGATTTACCTTCACCCCCTAGCACAGAAATAGGATCTGAAAATGTTCGAAGAGTGCTGTTTCCTGACTCTGATGATGATTTGGAGATGACGAGCGATGAAGAACTTTCAGATACCTATGAAGGAGAATACGAAAATGAGGAACTACCAGAAAACAACACAGAGAAAGCTGCGGAAATCAAAGAAGCAATCAAAGAAGTTGGAGAAAAGATGTTTGATCTTCAAGAACAGTTGAAGGAAGGGGACTATCTGGAGATAATGAATCTTCTTCAGAAAGTGACGAACAAGGTAAATTCTTTATAGAGTAGAGATTCAGTAAATTTTTTATGTTCTTTATTCTTTTTTAAAAAATTTGATAGTCTTTAGAAGATCTTCTAACAAACAAACAAAAGAAAAGAGCGCACAATGAACTTAGAACTTCACTACTCTGATATCTACGACTTTGACTCTCGCGAACCTCGCTGGGACCCAGTTGACGGGATTTGGAGATACTACGAGGGATATGGTCAGGGGAAATGTTCAGAGAAGATGCTTTTCCTGGAGTCCATCAATCGAGATCATTCCTTATGGAGTCCGGGTGGCATCGGTAAGAGCGGAAACCCCGTAGGTACCCACAGTTCATCGAAGAAACTCATGTTCAACGAAAAGGCAGATATACTTACCGTCGGCGAAGAAGGGGTCAGCACAGAGACGATTGATGCGTCTGATCGTAGCGATAGGACTTCTTGGAACTTCAGTCTTATGCTCGCAGAATTTGTAGAGAAGTGTCCTAAAGGTGATATTAATTGGCGGAAGTCTTTCTTCAAGGCGGGTGGGGGAGGTGATAAATGGATCAAGAATACAGAGATGATGAAGGATTTCAAGCGGATATTCGACTGGATGGATGGTATGCTAGTGCGCGATAAAACCAAGAAAATCGCATTGAGCGAACAAACTGTCAAGGACTATCCGAGACATTTCTATGAACAAATCGCTTCCTTGTACGAAACATACATGGATGAACTTCTGGGAGTAGAGAAGAAGGTTGAGAAGAAGACATTCAAGTTTAATCCGAATGCGACTGTTTTCGTTCCACGCGTAATATACGGAGAAGCATGCCAGAAAGAATCACCACCTAAACCAGCAGGAGAAGCGCCTGGGAAGTTCCGCCCAATTAGTTCGAGTAAAGGAGACTCTCTTATGGGTTGGGATCTCTATGAACAAACAGACACAAAGTTGGTAGAAATTGAAAGAAAACTACAGGCACTCATCAATCTTCAGGGTCCAGTTGTGCATGCTCAACAGATATAAGCAAAGATAGAATAGTTAGGATAGTTAGGATATTTTTTATGTCTTTCTTTTAAAAAATAAATTTGATAGTTGTTAAAAGATCTTTTATTAAACAAATTATTCTGAAAGAGAAAAAGATGTTGGGTGAGAGTTTTCAGCGTCTTCAGGCATTGTGTAAAGGAATTTCTTGGAGATATGAGGAAGGTGAAGGAAAGTATGAGGAAATTCCAGTGAGATCGGATCTCACTGGATTCAGGCGAATGACATTGAGGGAATTTCTCTCGATGTATCAACAAGAGATGGAAGATTACTATGGCGAAGAATTTTGGTTACATAAAGATGATGTAGTCGATGATGCTCAAGTTGGAGATACTATTATCTTCTGCTTGGTGGATGATTCTGAAGAAAAGGATGATAATTCGGTTCCATCTCATCAGAAAATGAATATTAGAAAGTCGGGGAAATGGCGCAGAGCTCGCATTAGGCACAAGTGGGCATATGTGAATCCATTGAATCGCATTCATGGTTTCATTATCCTTAAAGATCTAACCAATAAGGTTCACAAAGATCCCATTTTGTCTATTTCTGCTGTCTGCGCAACTTATTTCACAGAAAAACGGGGAATTGGTGGAGATCTGATGAAGTTAGCAAAAGATTGGGGCATAGCACTGGGATATCAGGATATTGTACTTGAAGTTGCCAATGAATATTCAGGAATGGGGTTCGAAGAAGAATCGGAAGAAGAATCGGAAGAAGAAGAATCTGAAGAAGAAGAGTCGGAAGAAGAAGATGAAGAAGAATCTGAAGAAGAAGAGTCGGAAGAAGAAGATGAAGATAAAATTTGGTATCCGTGTGAAAGTGTCATCTCTATTCTGGGTGGAGAACTTTGGAGAAAGTGTATGAGAAAAGACAAACGAGGAAATCCAGTGTACAACTTAGATAAAGAATATATTAAAGAAGCAGTAGATGAATATCTGAATTTTATCAACAATTCAGATGATGACACCAAAGTGTGGGAAGGGACATTTAGGAACACTCAAAATGCAGATGAACCAGATGAGAATGAATATGGAGGATTCTGGTACACAAAGGGGAAGAATAGTCAGAAGAGACTCATGAGATTTTATGAGATGCATGGGTACAAAGAAGATCCGGATATTCATCTAAATTGGTGTTGTTTCTCGGAAATTCCGTATCCAACGATGCGTCTTACATTATAAAATATCTTTCATTATATCTTTCTATGATTAGTAAATTTTTTATGTCTTTGATAGTAAATAACTTAAAAATTTGATTACTATTACTTGTGAATAGTATACAAAAAAGAATTAAATAGAGAAAAAGACTTACAGAACTACTAAGAACTACAAGAACTACAAGAACTACAAGAACTACAAGAACTACACGGGAGGACTTACAAGAAAGGATGGCAACGATGGAAATGGTATCGAGGAAAATGTCTACCTACGAAACTCTCTGGAATGAGATTTCGGGTGGTTTGGATCAGACAACCTTCTTCGCAAAGAATACCACACTCGAGGAGAAAGACTTTACCGAGGAGTTCAAGAGTCTTAGTCTGGACAAGATCTTCACCTGTGGGGGTCTAAGTACTTCACTTCGTGGAAACTGGAATTGTCTTCATCTCTATCGAGACACAAATCAAGGGGTCCCAACGATCCTGGTGTACAGTGATGAAAATGATACAATCTTGGGACCACTTGGAGAACCAGGAAGAGATACGAACTATGTTGTAGAACCTGATGGCGCTCCACGGGAAATGATTCATCCGAATCGTTTGTCTCATCTGATGGTTGTTCCAAATCGGAATGGGATTTTCAATGAACTTCTACCAAGCACGATTGAGGAGACCGAAAGACTCAAGTTGAGGATGGATAAGATGAGGGAAGTAGTCAAGATGATTCATGCGAATCTAAGTGTAACTTCTTTCGGAGAAATGGTTATTAAGAAGGCAGAATCAATGGGATGCGACCTGAATATGCCAATTCAGACTTTCATCGCAAAGCAGATTGTCGAACTTAGTGATGAAATGAGGAAGGAACGCCCTGGATACATTCTCTTGAATACAGATTCTCAAGATTATGGAAAGAACATGACATTGATGCTTGATCGTCTATCGAAGATGTTTGATCCGGAAAATTATTCTCTAAAGATGTTTGTCCAGGGTCCTGACAAGAATACACAACTTATTACGCACATGCATTGCTTCATGCTTGAACCGGATATGCTACCACCGCTATTGAAGACAGATTATGTAAATTTGGAGATGATTCTAGACTGTAAGTTGGCAAAGTTTGATGGTTCTCCACTTCAGAGGACGCCAAGCAATCCTCCACCAGTTGACGAAGAAGTTGAAGGTGATGAAGATGATGAAGAACTTCAAAGGGTTCCGAGTAATCCACCGGCAGTTGAAGATGATGGAGAACTTCAAAGGGTTCCGAGTAATCCTCCACCGGTTGACGAAGGGTTTTCTCTTCAAAGGGTAACTAGTGTTCGTGCCAACTAGAGGAAAGTTTTAAAATTATAAGAAATTCTTAAAAAAAAATTTGATAAAATTTTTTATGAAATTGAAACAAAACAAAAAGATGACTTACTTTACCAGTTGGGACGTGAATGTGTTCTTATGCTTGACTTCTTTGGGGATTCCAGAGGATATTGTTAAAGGGTGGATCCCCTGTATTAAGGAACAGAATAGAAGGTTTTGTCTTGAGAGAGATAGATCTTTTCATATAGAACGTCAAGATCTTGTCACAAAATTCGACGCTGGGTCGTCGTTGGGTGTGATTCGAGATCGGCGTACTTGGGAGTATGAGCTGGTCTTGAATGAATATGAAAAGAATCTAAAAGAGATTGAACCTGAAGACAGATACGATTACTTTGTGTGGGCATATGAAAACTTTTACTACAAGAGTTGGAATTGTCATCCGAGTAAAAGAATAGGAGGATTCCATCCAGGTAGATTTTATCTGATGGATCTTAAGAGAGGCGTGAAAATGGAAGACATTAGAGATTTAGAAGATATAGGTGCTTGGCAAGAAGAAAAATTCATTAGAAAACAACATCATGTTGATGTCCTGATAGAAAAGAAGAATGTGCACAGGATGAAAAGAAGAGTGTGTAGAGAAATTTGTCATCTCGGTATATAATTAAATTTGATAGACTTTTTTATGAAACTTTATCAAACAAAGGAAATGACTTACTTTACCAGTTGGGACGTGAATGTGTTCCTTTGTCTAGTTTCACTCGGTCTCCCTGAAGATCTTGTTGGAGAATGGACTAGGAAGTTCAAGAAGATTCATAGAGAATTCGTTTTAGAAGAATGTAGGGATTACTATCTTGATCGCAAGAAATGGTTACCGAAGACAGGATCAGAAAAAGATAAGAAATTATTAAGAGATCGTCAAAGTGAATGGGCATATGGATATGGAAGGGAAATTAATATGAAAGCAATTTCGCCTATAAGATCAATTCCAAATCAATTCTGGTTACAGATTCAAAAGGTTCATCATTAATATGAAAAGAAACTAAGAAAGATTGAACCAGAAGAAAGGTATGGATACTTTGAGTGGGCTTATAACAATCATTATTATTTTTGGACTTATGAAATGATGGAATGGGTAAGAGGATTTCATGAGGGTAGATTTTACCTGATGGATTGTAAACGTATTCAGGAATATGAGATAGAGACGATGGAGAACATTAGAGATTTAGAAGATATCGGTGCTATGTTTGAAGAAAGATTTATTAGAAAACAAGATCATATAGAAGATCTTCTTAATGGAAAAAGTCTTTATTCTTATTAAAAATTTGATAGAATTTTTTATGATCTTTTCAAACAAACTAAGAAATGTCTTACTTTACGAGTTGGGATGCCAATTTATTCCTTTGTCTTGTTTCTCTTGGTCTCCCCGAAGATCTTGTCTGGGACTGGGTGAGAAAGATGAAGAAAAAAAACGAACATTCTGTTTTAGAACTAGCAAGAGAATATCACTGTGATAGACAAAAATTTGTAGACATGGGTTCGGTAGAGATGTTGTACTTTTGTCGCGGAGACCTTAATGATCCATTTTATCATTTTCCAAGAGCAATTAGTAAATTAGGATCTATACCCCTACTATTTCATTATCACTATTGCCATGTTCATGATGAGTTAGAAGAAATCAATACAGATCCATAAAAAGATTACAATAGTAAATTTGATACATTTTTTTATGAATTAAATAAACAAAACAAAATGAATTTCTCTAAAGAAGACTTTCCACCATTGATCGTCTCTAGCGAAGAACAATCTTCACTGAAGGATGATTCTTCCAGGAATGATCTCGGGAAAAGCATGCTTCAACCTGCTGACAGAGTCTTTCAGTGTTTGATGTGTAATAAAAAGGGACCAGCAGGTTCTGTCATTCGATTCAAAGACAGACTTCATATGAGATTTATGTTCGAGAAGGGTTTGTGTGTAGATTGTAGCAGTAGTACTCCTAAAAAGGAGATCTTATGTAGATATGTAGGGTGCGACTGGATAGATAGCAAAGAGGAAAAGGAAAAGAAACTAGATGAATGGATGAATAGAGGTAATTCTTCTTCTAGGAAAAAAGAAGTCTATGAAATCACCGGATGGGTAAATATGGATCCATCTAGGTGGCCATGTGATTATCCAGAAAAAATTAAAGAAGCAGATCTTTATGAAGAAAGATGGGAATCATTGGCATACTATGCCATATGGATCCAAGAAGAAAGAGTTCCAGGAGAAAAAGTAGCATGGTATTCACGTAGTCACAACAAAATGGTGATTGGTGAAGTTAATAATATCAAGGGTTTAGACAAGTGTACTGTTTTCAGAAAACCAGAAACAGAAGAAGAAAAAAAAGCAGGAAATTTCTATACTAAAGAAATAGAGATGTGGAAACTATTTCCACCAGTTTCACAGAAAGATGCTCTTCTATCGATGAGAAAAACTTTAGGTGGATGTAGATCTGGGACCGATTCCACACCTTTCCAGTGCTGTGGTCCTTGTGGACGTGTTAGGATTTCTTTGAGGTCTAAACATGATAGGAAATGGTCTGGTCCAAATAAGTCTCCTTATGGGGGATTGTTTTGTAAGGATTGTTATGATTCAGAAAAAATTCATGAAAAAGATTGGAACATGCAAAGGGCGAGGAATTATTATTCTGATCGTGAACATAGAGGATTTGGTGGAGTCTATGTTGACAACTGGTCAGGAAAACCGGGCAGAACATTCCGGACTTGTTCTTGTTCTAAGTGTAGTTGTCCTTCTCCAGGAAACCCTCACTTAGAACAAGAATATACATGTGAAGATTGTGGAAAAAAGGGAAACGGATGTCAGGGATGGTTTGATAGAAGATCTGCTACAGGTGGTCTTCCTTCTCCATGGGATGAACAAGATCATTGGTTTTGTAAAGAGTGTTGGATTAGAGATTATTGGGTAAAGGGGGAATGGACGAAACCAGAAGATGATCATGGTCGTATATGGTTTAAACGTTCATAAATAAATAAATTTGATAGAATTTTTTATGATCTTTTCAAACAAAAGAAATGACTTACTTTACGAGTTGGGATGCGAATGTGTTCTTGTGCTTGGTTACTCTTGGTGTTCCAGAAGATGTTGTGAAGATAGCAGTGAAGATTTCTAAGAAGATACATGAAGATTTTACCTTGAGAGAAGCATTTAGTTATTGGAACACAAACTCTCCAAGATTGGTCAAATGGAGATTGACACAACCTTTAGAAAGGAGAGGGGTAAGTTTGAGATTTCAAATAAGTGACACTTTAGAATTCCAACAAACAAGAATCAATGTTTATAATAGACGTCTTAAGAATACGAAAGAATTCAAGAAAGAGTGGAGATTACGTTCAATTGAAGAAAGAAAAAAAAAGGTTTCTGATTGGTGCTACTTCGGAAGCAATCAAGAACAGGATAGACATCAGAAAAGATTTGATAAACCGATTCATATGCCTTTTG
>MDSZ01116467.1_pt1 | contig 10066 bp, 11 predicted proteins | sample 811201 | NCBI WGS metagenome assembly MDSZ01 (sample SAMN05326647, study PRJNA326480) | marine metagenome | isolation source: seawater | place: Indian Ocean: North | collected 2010 | reverse complement strand
TTTATTACAACTGCTGCAGCAATTCATGATTTAAAAAGAAAAGGTAATTCAAGAGCAGGTTCTATATATATAGTAAAACCAAAAATGCATGGACCAGAAGAGACTGCTTTTGCAGATAAAATATTCACAAGAGTTGAGGAAGTATTAAAGCTTGATAAGAATACAATTAAATGTGGAATAATGGATGAAGAAAGGAGAACATCTGTTAACTTAAAAGAATGTATTAGAACATTGAAGAGTAGAGTTTTTTTCATAAATACAGGATTTTTGGACAGAACTGGTGATGAAATGCATACGTCAATGGAGGCAGGTCCAATGATAAAAAAAGGTGACATGAAAAAATCGAAGTGGATAACTGCTTATGAAAATAACAATGTTGATGTTGGTTTAAGATGTGGATTTTCAGGTGTTGCACAAATAGGTAAGGGTATGTGGGCTATGCCAGATAAAATGAGAGATATGATAGATCAAAAAATATCACATCTTGAAGCTGGAGCAAATTGCGCTTGGGTACCATCTCCAACTGCAGCTTCTTTACATGCAATGCATTATCATAAACTAAACATTTTTGAAAAACATAAAGACCTGAAAATTAATAAAGTAAATTATATTGATAATTTGTTAACGATCCCAATTGCAGACAGACCAAATTGGAGTGAAGAAGAGATAAATAATGAATTATGCAACTCAGCTCAAACTATTTTAGGATATGTAGTAAGGTGGGTAGATCAAGGAATAGGATGTTCTAAAGTGCCAGATATAAATAACGTTGGATTAATGGAAGACAGGGCAACACTTAGAATATCTTCACAACATATAGCTAACTGGTTACATCATGGAATTTGTTCAAACAGACAAGTTTTAGAAATTCTTAAAAAAATGGCAAAAGTTGTGGATGAACAAAACAAAGGAGATCCAGAGTATCAAAATATGTCTCCAAATTATGATAAGTCCATTTCTTTTAAAGCTGCTTGTGAGTTAATATTCCATGGTAAATCTCAACCATCAGGTTATACTGAACCCTTATTACATTTAAACAGATTAATCAAAAAAAGTTAATTTGAGAATTTTATAAATCTTTTCTGTTTTTAAAGGCGGATATAAGTGTGCCGTCGTCTGAATTTTCTATTTCTCCACCAACTGGTAAACCTTGTGCCAATTTTGAAATTTTTACATTAGTATTTCTAAGACTATCTTGGATATAAAAGGCTGTTGTCTGTCCTTCTACAGTAGCACTTGTTGCTAAAATAATTTCATCAATGTCATCGTTTTTTATCCTCTCAATTAGTGAATTAATTAGAAGATTCTCTCTATTGTTTTTGTTATTCGTATCTGAGATCGTTCCTCCAAGGATATGGAAGTAACCTTGAAAAATAGATGAACTTTCTATAGCCCATTGATCTGAAATATTTTCAACTACACATATTTTGGTAAATTTTTTACTTTTATCCTCACAGTTATTACAAGAGTTGTTATTAGATTTCAATGTTCCACATATTTTACAGCGTTCAATATTTTTAAATATCTCAAACAGATTATTTGCTAATGGTTTTAATAGTTCTTGTCGATTGTTAATCATTTTTAAAATTATTCTTTTTGCGGACTTTGGGCCAAGCCCTGGAAGTTTAGATATAAGTTTAATTAAATTATCAATTTCGGGCAGATTTTGCATTTAATTATAAAGGCCATTTAAATCCAGGGACTCCTAATCCTCCTGTTGCTTTTGAAATTTCTTCAGAAGTTTTGGATTTTAATTTATTTTTGGCATCATTATGAGCGGCAATTATCAAATCTTGAATTATTTCTTTTTCCTCTTTCAGAACCTTATCACTTAGTGAAATTTTTGTCATTTCACCATCTCCATTTAAATATACAACTATAGCATCTCCACCTGACGTACCATTTACTTCAATTTTTTTTAATTTATTTTGACTTTCTCTCATTTTTGCTTCAATTTCTTTTGCTTTTTCAAGTATTTTATTAAAATCAGTCATTTTTTTTTATCGTCTCTCTACTAATTAATTCTATGTCTGGTAATATATTTAACAAATAATTATATTCGTCTGTTTCTATAATTTCTTTTAAAAAATTTTTTTTCTCTACTTCTTTTTTTTCTTTTACAGTCATTTCGCCTTTTTGCTTAGAAAAAGATATTATCCATCTAGTATTTGTCCACTCATAAAGTTTTGACGATAAATCTTTGACAAAATTTTTATTTAATTTTTCATTAAATGATATTTCAATTCTGTTTTGTACAAATGTTACTAAATTTACATTGTTTTCTAATTCAAATTTAAGACTTAGTTCTTTTTTGTTTATGCACATTGTTATTAAGTCATTTATGTTTTTTATTGGTATTTGATTTTTATCTTTACTTGAGTCATCCTTAAATAAAGCTTCTTCCTCTTGATTAATATTTTTTATTTGGCTGACTGTTTCAACTTTGTTTTTTAAAATTTTTGTTTTTTCAGCTTGATGATTTTTATTTGTTGTCTCTTCGCGGTTAGTTTTGATATTATTTTTTTGGTAAATATACATTAATTGCATAATATACATTTCTAAAGATAAATTTTGATTATTAACAATATTTATCTCTTTAATTGTTTTTAAAGTAAACTCCCAAAATAATAAAATTTGCCCAGTCTCAATTTGATTAGATAATAATTTTATTTTTTTATAATCACTATCACTTAGAGAAAAATTATTACCATCAAGTTTTATATAATTAATATTTTTCAAGTAATAAAGTATTTCGAGAATTTCGTTTAAAAAAACTTGTGGCTCTACACCTGCATTATATAAATTTTTATATCCTTGCAAAACTTCAAGTTCCTTTCCACTTAAAATGTTTTCTAGTAAACTTATATAAGAACTTTTGTCTGCATATCCAAAAATATTTTGACATCCTTCAAACGTAAGTAGTTCGCTTTGATTTTTAGACAAAAGTGCTCTATCAAGTAAAGACAATGCATCTCTTACAGATCCTTCTGAAATTTTAACTATTAATTTTAAAGCATCATCTTCGACATTTTTACTTTCTTTAGTAATTATTTTTTTTAAGTAAGAATATAATTCTAATGAGCTTATCCTCGATAAATCATATCTTTGACATCTGGAAATAACGGTAATAGGTATTTTTTTTATTTCTGTGGTAGCAAATATAAACTTAAGATATTCAGGAGGTTCCTCCATAGTTTTCAATAGTGCGTTAAAAGCTTGCTTGCTTAACATATGCACTTCATCGATTATAAATATTTTATAATTTGCTATTGATGGTCGATAACGTGAAAATTCTATTAATTCTCTAACATCGTCAACTCCTGTTTTACTTGCGGCATCTATTTCTAAGACATCAATATGGTTGGAATTAGCAATTGACTGGCAATTATTACAAAAATTATCAACACATAAATTATCAACACCATTGTCACAATTTAATGACTTGGCCAAGATTCTAGCAAATGTAGTTTTGCCTACTCCTCTAATTCCAGTAAATAAATACGCATTAGCAGTTTTTTTTTGTCTCACTGAATTGAAAATTGTACTTGAAACCTCGTGTTGTCCAATTAGATCTTTGAAAGTTTGAGGTCTATATTTTAACGCAAATATTTTTGATTTACTTTTCATATCAGGAGACCAACCAACCTGAAAAAAACTCATTACCCTTGCTCTTTTTCAAGCCTGGGGGATTTCATGGTTATTCCACCTGGGAGGCCTCCGTTTGTATTATAACAATAATTTTTTCTAATCCACAATAAAGTTATTATTTTTTTTCTCTGAATTGATGAGCTTTATAAACACCTAAAACGTGCATGTCTTCGCAATGAAAGGCTAATTCCTCTAATGAATTTTTGATTTTTTTTTCATCTAAATGACCATCTATATCGCATAAGAAAAAGAATGATGAAAATGAATTCTTTTCTGGAAAACTCTGAAGTTTAGTCATATTGACACCATTGATTGCGAAGCCAGATAAAGCTGAATACAATGCGGCTGGTTTATCTCTTAATTTAAATAAAAATGATGTTATATAATTAGCTTTATCAATTTCAGGCTGTACAATTTCTTTTCCCATAATTAAAAATCTAGTATAATTCTCATTATCATCTTGGATATTTTCCTTCAAAATTTCAAGATCATAGATTTCTGCGCTTAACTTTGATGCTATTGCACCCTTTGTTTTATCACGTTCGTTTGAAATGTATTTTGCTGATCCCGCTGTATCAGCTCTAACATTTGCTGAAAAATTATTTTTTTTTATAAATTCTGAGGCTTGACTTAAGGCTTGGGCGTGAGAGTAAACATTTTTAATATCTTTTAATTTAGAACCTTTGACACCAATTAAATTATGATTTATTGGGAAAAAAAATTCCTCATAGATATTTAATCTATATTTAAAAATTAAATATTCCACGCCTATATTTCCCGTTGTTTTATTTGATTCTGGAATTATAGCTTTAATATTGCTATCTGAACTGGCTCTTTCAAAACATTCATCAAAAGTTTTACAGGGAATAGTTTGTGCACTAGGATAAATATGCTTTGCACAACTTTCGCTGTAACTTCCAGCAATACCTTGATAAACTATTTTCATTTTATTGTTTATTTACTAATTTTATGTACTCTTCTAAATCTTCTTTAGTATCAATTCCACAAGAAAAACTATTCGCTAATATCACATTAATTATCATATTGTTATCTATAGCTCTTAGTTGCTCCAAATTTTCTATAATCTCATTTTTACTTTTTTGTAAACTTACGAACTCTTTCAATGCTGAAAACTTGAATAAATATATTCCAAAATGATGATATATATTACTATTATTATTAAAATCAATAAATCTATGAAAGTTTAAAGCCTCTACTGCTCTTTTGATTGATATTTTATTCTTAGTAACAACTTTAACAATATTTTGGTTTTTATAATCATTAATATTTGTAATGTTGTATGCAAGTGTTGAAATATTTAAGTCTTTTTCTTTTGATAAATTATGCAAATTTTTAATATCCGCAGGATTAATCATAGGCTCATCGCCTTGTACATTAACAATGAGGTCTAGTTCATTTAAATTTAATTTTTGTGATGCTTCATAAACTCTTTCAGTACCATTTGTATGACTGCTATTTGTCATAATATATTTACCTCCATTTCTTGAGACTTCATTAGCGATTTCTTCATCACAAGTTGCTACATAAACTTCTCCTATTTCGCTTTTAAGTGACTTTTCATAAACATGCATAATTAAAGATTTATTGTTTACTTTTATTAAAGGTTTATTGGGTAGTCGGGTAGCCGAAAGTCTTGAGGGAATTATTATTATGGATTTACTCATAAATCTATATTTTATGCGTCTTTGAGACGCAAATTAATAAATTAAAAATCGTTTTATTTTTGTTTAACATGTTATACGAGCTTATTAAAATAAAATCATGGATTCATTTGAAGTAAATAAAATTATAGCGGCAGTTCTCTTAGTTGCTCTTATAGTAATAGGTATAGGAAAAATATCAGACATCGCCTTTCATGTAAATAAACCTGAAAATTCAGCTTATAAAGTAGAATTGGAAAAAAATAACTCAATTGAAAAATCAAAAACTAAGGAAATTGTTGAAAAAGTAGATATTGCTGCGTTGCTTGCTTCAGGAAACGTTGATCACGGGGAAAAAGTTTTTAAAAAATGTGCTGCATGTCATTTGGTAAATAAAGGAGGAGAAAATAAAATTGGACCAGCTCTATACGGTGTGCTTGGTAGAAAAGTTGCATCAAAAGCAGATTATAAATATTCTAAAGCAATGGCTGCATATGACAAAAATTGGACATTTGAAGAAATGAATGGATATTTGAAAAAACCTCAAAGTTATATCAAAGGTACAAAAATGGCTTTTGCTGGGTTACGTAAAGAAAAAGACAGAGCATCAGTTATTTTATATCTTAACCAAAACTCTGATAATCCACTACCATTACCTTAATTTTTCAAAACAATACAATAATATACTTTTTTGCACATGAACTCTATTAGATGCTTGTTGCCAAACATGAGAGTTTTTTCCTAAAAAGACTTCCTCATCTATTTCATCTCCTCTTGGTAAACAATGTAAGAAAATGCAATCTTTTTTAGCATAATTTAATAATTTTTTATTTATCCTATATTTTTTAAATTTCTGTATTTTATATTTTTTATTAACTTTATCATTTAAAGATATAACTTTATCAGAAAAAATTACATCTACATCTGATACAGCTTTTATTGGATCATTATAAATATAAACTTTTTTGTTATTTTTTTTAACCCAATTTATTATTTCTTTTTTGGGTTCAAATTTTTTTGGACAACCAATGTTTAACTTAAAAGAGAATTTTACAGATGCTGCTATCAAACTATTCAAAACATTATTTGAGTCTCCAATCCAGCAAATTTTCAATTTTGAAATAGGTTTTTTTTTTATTTCTTCGACTGTAAAAATATCTGATAATACTTGCGTTGGATGAGAAGAAGGACTTAGCCCATTTATCAATGGAATTGACAGGTATTTTTCAAAATCTTTTACTTTTTTATCGCTGTCAGATCTCAGCATAAAACCATCACCATATGTTGAAAGTATCTTGGCTGTGTCAGCTATACTTTCACCCCCTTGTCCTAAATGTAACTCATTTGTCCTAAGCGTTAATGTGCCACCGCCGAGTTGTTTAATAGCTAAATAAAAGCTTATTCTTGTCCTTGAACTTGCCTTTTCAAACATTTGAATAAGCATTTTTCCTTTAAGTGGTGCACCCCTATCTGTTTCAAGAGCATTAAATTTTCCTCTTAATTTTTTTCTTTTTTTTGCGTCTCTAATAATTTTTTTTAAGTCTTTGATTGGAATGTCTTTTAGATTAATAAAATGTTTCATTTTATTTTATTTCTTTACAAACTTTATTTATAATCTTCAAAGCTAAATCGATCTCACTCTTTTTTACGTTTAATGGCGGAAGAATTCTAACCACATTTTCTGCTGCTCTTATAGTGAGTAATTTATTAATCATCAATTTGTTTATAAATTTTGTTTGGTCATCGAATAGCTGTAATCCAATTAATAAACCAACCCCTCTAACTTCTTTAATTATTTTTGGATATTTTGTTTTTAAAATATTCAAATTATTAATAAAATATTTTGACAATTTTCTAACATTTCTAAGTAATTTACTATTAATTTGATCTATAACTGCATTTCCAACTGCCATAGCAAGTGGGTTTCCCCCAAATGTTGAGCCATGAGTTCCTGGAACCATTGCTTTTGAAACTTTTTTTGTCATCAAAACTGCTCCAACTGGAAATCCCCCCCCTATGCCTTTAGCGATTGGAACAATATCAGGTTTCACTTTAGCATATTCGAAAGCAAAAAATTTACCTGATCTCCCAATGCCGCACTGAACCTCATCAAGAATTAAAAGTATGTCATTTTTGTTACAAATTTCTCTTAAAGCCTTAATACACCAAGTTGGGATTACCCTAATCCCTCCTTCTCCCATTATTGTTTCGACCATAATAGCTGCAGTATTTTTATTAATTAATTTTTTTAAAGTTTTATGATCGCCAAATTTAAAATGATCAAATCCAGAAACTTTTGGGCCAAATCCTTCAGTCATTTTTTTTGATCCACTTGCGTAAATTGCAGCAATTGTTCTGCCATGAAAAGAATTTCTAATACATATTATTCTTGACTTATTAGGTTTGCCTATTGAATAGAAATATCTTCTCGCAACTTTAATTGCCGCTTCTGTTGCTTCTGCTCCGCTGTTTTGAAAAATCACAGAGTCTGCAAAACTTCTTTTTACTAGTTTGTTTGCCAATTTCTCGCCCTCGGGTATTTTAAATGCGTTTGAAACGTGCCAAAGTTTGTTTGCTTGTCTATTTAAGGCTTTAATCAATTTACTATTTGAGTGTCCTAAAGAATTTACAGCAATGCCTTGAACAAAATCTAAATATTTATTTCCATTTTTAGAAATTAAATAACTCCCTTTTCCTTTTTGAAAGGAAATATTTTTTCTTTTATAGTTATTAGCTAAAGCACTCATATTTATTTATAATTTTTTTTGATAAAATTGACATTATTTATTTCAACCTGAAGTTATAATTATTTTTATATAAATGTTGAAAAATTTAAAATAAAACTTGTTTTAAAGACGTTTTATGCAAGATGATGTTATTTTAAAAACATTTAGTACTAAATATTGTATTTATGGGTTGGACAGAAGAAAAAGTTAATAAACTTAAAAATCTTTGGGGAAAAGATAAGACAGCTAGTCAGATTGCAGAAATTATCGGTGGTGTGTCTAGAAATGCAGTGATCGGGAAAGCTCACAGACTCAATTTATCAGCAAAAATTAAAACTAGAGTTTCTGTAAACACCAATAGAGATGTTGGAAAAAAAAGTGCAACAAACGTAACTTTAAAAGGCAAAAAGGGAAGATTTAAGTCACTTATATTAGACAAAAACTTTGAACCTGCAAAAGACTTGAGTTTAGAGGATTTAACTGAAGATACATGTAAATACATGGAAAAAAATCCCGATGAAAAAGATGCTACTTTTTGTGGAAGAAAAAATGTAGAAAAATTCTCATACTGTCCTCTTCATCTTATGATTGTTTTTCAGCCAAAAGGTAAAAAGGATGAGATAATAGACAAGGAAGATGAAGTTCCAAAGTTTATTGAGAAAAAAATTAAATCTGCTTAATCCAATATTTTTTTTTTTGCCTTTTCAAATTCCTCATTGTTAATTACACCTTCATTTTTTAAATTTTTTAGTTTAGTAATTTCATCTGTAATATTAATTTGCTCTGATTGATTAGGTGTAAATTCAGATTTATCTTCTTCTATGATATTTGTTTCCTCTGAGCTGGTATTTGAAGTATTTCGTCTTGCCTCAATACCCATACTTATTGGTTTTGCAGAAATATAAATAACAATTATTAATAAAATAATACAAATTGAAATTACAATATATGTCATCATTTTATTTTCAAATTTTCAGCAGATTTTGAAAACTGCCCACCGTTTTTCCAATTATAACTATACTTTAAAATTTCATCATCAAATTTTTTTTTAGTTTTCATGTTTATATCAAAATTAGTTTTATATAAACCAGTCTTAACATTATCATGCTTAAGTAATTTTAATTGATCCTCTGTTAATAATGGATTTGGTAAAATTTGTAATATTTTTGCACTAATTTTTGCTAAAGTGTCTGGTAATGGAAATAACAATCTCTTTTTGTTAATAGCTTTTAAAAGTTTTTTAATTATATCTTTAAATGATATAGTTTCTGGTCCCAAACATTCTAAAATAAGATTTTGTTTCTTATTTTCAATGATGTTTATTATAATTTCAACTAATTCAGATACATGAATTGGACTAAATTTTGTGTTGCCATTATAATATAGTGGCATAATAGGCAATCTACTTAATAATGTCATAAAATTTGTAGTAAATTTATCATCGACTGAATATACTATTGAAGGTTTAATTATTACAGAATTTTTGAAATTTTTTATAATTTTTTTTTCTCCATTAAGTTTACTTCTAGCATAATTACTGTCATTTGCTTTTTCTATGCCAAGTGAAGATAGATGAATAAATTGATCTAATTTACATTTATTTGCTATTTTTGAAAGCATATCTGGAAGTTCTGAGTGAATATTCTCAAACTGATTTTTTTTCCTTTCATGTAATATTCCAATCAAATTTATGCAAATTGAAACATTTTTCATCAATTCCTCAATTTTTTGTGGGTTGAAATTATTTAACTCAACTAATTCGAGATAGCCTGGATTTGCCTGAGTTTTGATAATATAGCCAGATGTATGTATGTTTCGTGTCACTGCTTTAATTTTATAGTTATTTTTAGATAATTTTCGAATTAGATTTCTTCCTATTTGACCAGATGCACCGAAAAGTAGAATTTCTTTTTGTTTCATATATATATTCTAACAAATGAATATAGATATTAAATTACACAAAGAAGATTTGCCAGATGATTTAAAGCTTAGTGACAATATAGCAATAGATTGTGAGTTTATGGGGCTTAA
>MDSZ01068726.1_pt1 | contig 10066 bp, 10 predicted proteins | sample 811201 | NCBI WGS metagenome assembly MDSZ01 (sample SAMN05326647, study PRJNA326480) | marine metagenome | isolation source: seawater | place: Indian Ocean: North | collected 2010 | reverse complement strand
TTTTTTTCTACCATAGTTTTAATAATTGAAATTAATTCCCAAGGATGACCAACACATAATTTTATTCCCACAGGTTTACCGCCTGAGAGTTTTCTTAATTTTTCAACAAATTTTAATAATTCTGACGGATTAGAAAATTCTTTATGTTTTGCTGGAGAGATACAATCTTCATTTACATTAATTCCCCTTGTTAGTGCAATCTCTTCAGTTACTTTAGGAGCAAGTAACATCCCCCCATGCCCTGGTTTTGCACCTTGACTTAATTTAATTTCAATCATCTTTACTTGATCTCTTTTTGATTTTTGAGAGAAGGTTTTTGGGTTGAAATTTCCATTTTTATCTCTGCAACCAAAATATCCTGTTGAAATTTGCCAGATTGAATCACCTTTGCCTTTCTCGTGATAGGGCGATAAAGAACCTTCTCCTGTGTTATGAGCAAAACCGCCCATCTTAGCTGCTTTATTTAGTGAAGTAATTGCAGGAGGTGACAGCGCACCGAACGAAGTGCCAGATATATTTAATACGGACATTGAGTAAGAATTTTTACCAAGTCCAACCTTTGTTCTAAAATCATCATCTTTAATATGAGTTGGCGATATAGAGTGATTTAGCCAAACAAAATCATTTTCATAAAATTTTTCTAAAGATCCGAATGGTCTTACACCGCCTATATTTTTAGATCTTTGATAAACCATACTCCTCTGATTTCTTGAATATGGAACCTCATCATCATCTGATTCCCAATAATATTGCCTTAATTCTGGACGAATGCTTTCTAGAAAAAACCTAAATCTTCCTAATAGTGGAAAATTTGATAAAATTGACCTTTTCTTTTGTAAAAAATCTTTTGTTGCTATAAAAAATAAAGCTACGACAGGCAAAAGAAAGACTGTAAAAATTAAATTGTAAAAAGATGCTATTAAGAGGCATCCAGATAAAATTCCAGTGTAAATTAGAAGAGAGTATCTACCCCAAATTATTTCGTTCATATTACAATTTATAGCATTCTATTTAAAAAAGAAAAATCATTTATGCAGACATTTTTCTTAACTTAACGAATAAACTCGCTAACATTGTCTTTTTTTTCTTTAATCGCTCACTAAATTTGTTTTAAATGATTCTTAGTACTTAGATTTGGTATATTTCTTAATAGTTCATCTCTTTTTTGATAAAACTTAAAAGCCTCCTCTTCAAACCTTGTCCAGAGTAATGAATCCCCTCTAGAATCATTGTTAACGTAAATTATTAACTCTGAACATTCAGAGCAATTAAATGATGAAATAATATGTGATCTTTTGACACCACAAATTTTATGATTTTTTTTTCTTCTTTTAAAAAAAAAAGTTTCTTTTGTTACAACAAGGACATTTTTTTAAAAAAATAATATTTTTTAAAATTTATATTTAGAATTTTTAGTGTTAGCAATTAAATCAAATGCCAGTATATTAAAAAAAAATTTAAAAAAAAATAGTACCTGAATTGGGTTCTTAGAAATTAAATAATTATGGATGAAAAAAAAATTCAAAAAAAACTCTTAGATTTTGCTAATAAGAGAGACTGGGATAAATATCATAACCTAAAAAATCTAGCAATTTCTATTAGTATTGAATCCGCTGAGTTGTTAGAAATCTTTCAATGGATTGAACATAAAAATATTAGTGAACAAATACGAGATAAGACTTTTCGAAAAAGAATATCAGAAGAGGTTGCCGATGTTTTGCTTTATCTGTTAAGATTTTCCCAAATTGCAAATCTCAATTTAGAGAAAATATGTTTGGATAAAATTAAAATTAATGAAAAGAAATATCCAATTAATTTATCTAAAGGAAAATCAACAAAGTATAAGGATTTGAATATTTTTAAAAAGTAGTATGAAAAGTAAAAAGAATAATTACCAAGAAAAGCTTGCAAAAGCTTTGAAGCAAAACATTAAAAGAAGAAAGGAGAAACAAAATGGGAATAATGCCTGATTCTTGGATAAAAAAGATGTCAGAAGAAAAAAAAATGATAGATCCATTTGTTGAAAAACTCGTAAAAAAAAATGTTTTATCGTATGGCTTGTCGTCTTATGGTTACGATGCAAGAGTATCAAGAGAATTTAAAATTTTTACAAATGTAAACTCAGCGACTGTCGATCCTAAAAAATTTTCAGAGTCTAGTTTTGTTGATAGAAATGTCGATCATTGTATAATCCCACCAAATAGCTTTGCGCTTGCAAAAACTATTGAATATTTTAAGATTCCCAAAGAAACCCTGGTTGTATGTGTGGGTAAGTCAACATATGCTAGATGTGGAATAATAGTCAATGTGACCCCACTTGAGCCAGAGTGGGAAGGTCACGTAACCCTTGAATTTTCTAATACAACCCCGTTACCAGCAAAAATATATGCTAATGAAGGTGCAGCTCAGTTTTTATTTTTAAAAGGTGATGAGGTTTGTGATCTTTCATATGCAGATAGAAAAGGAAAGTATATGTTCCAAAAAGAAGTTACTTTACCTAAACTCTGACATGGATAAGATTTTAATAAATGGTGTCAGTAGATTAGACGGAAAAGTAAAAATTAGTGGTTCAAAGAATTCTTCATTACCAATATTAGCCGCCACTCTACTTTCAGATGAAACAAGCTTTCTTGAAAACGTTCCAAAATTATCGGACGTAAGCTTAATGATAAGAATTCTTGAATCTCTAAACTCAAAAATATTGGTAAACGAAAAAAGTTTTGAAATAAAAACAAGAAAACCGAAAAACCTTAATGTTTCTTATGAGTTAGTAAGAAAAATGAGGGCATCTTTCCTTATTTTAGGTCCACTTTTAACACGACATGGTTACGCAGAGGTATCAATGCCTGGTGGGTGTGCTATTGGAACTAGACCCGTTGATCTTCATATTAATGGATTAAAAAAACTTGGAGCGAAGTTTATAATCGAGGAGGGTTATGTTAAAGCAAGAGTAAATGGAAAATTAAAAGGAACGGAGATAGATTTAAAAAAAGCATCTGTTGGTGCTACTGAAAATATTATGATGGCTGCAACATTGGCAAAAGGAACTACAATAATAAATAATGCAGCCAGAGAACCAGAAATAGTAGATTTAGCAAATTTTTTAAAAAAGATGGGTGCAAATATCTTTGGTCAAGGAACAAAAAAAATAAAAATTTTAGGTAAAGACAGACTTTTTAGTTGCAAATATAAAGTTATGCCTGACAGAATTGAAGCCGGAACTTATGCCTTAAGTGTTATGGGTTGTTCAGGAAAAATTATTTTAGAAAATATGAGTAATGATATTTGCAATCACCTAATAAAAATCTTTACTCCACTAAAATGTTTGTCACTAAAAAAAGAAAAGAATGGAAGTGTTTTAGAAGTAAAAAAAACAAAAACAAAATTTATACCTGTAAAAATATCAACTAAAGAATATCCGGGTTTTCCAACGGACTTGCAAGCACAGTTGACTGCAGCACTATTAAAATCAGATGGGACATCTGAATTAAAGGAAAATATATTTGAAAATAGATTTATGCATATAAGTGAATTAAAAAGGATGGGAGCTGATATAAAATTGAGAGGTTCTAAAATTAAAATTAAAGGTGTTAAACAGATTTTTGGTGCAGAGGTAATGGCTACTGACTTAAGAGCATCTTCATCTTTAATAATCGCGGGTTTAATGGCAAAAGGATTAACAACTGTTAACAGAGTTTATCATTTAGATAGAGGGTATGAGAATTTGGAAGAAAAATTACAGAATTGTGGAGCAAAGATTTGGAGGGTGAGTTAATGGAAAAAATAATAATGGCTGTTCCAAAAGGTAGAATTTTAAAAGAATTAAATCCTATATTAAAAAATATTGGTATTGAACCTGAAGCAGATTACTTTAGTAAAGATTCAAGAAAGTTAATGTTTAATACAAATTTAAGTTTTCTTGATATAATAAGAGTGAGATCTTTCGACGTAGCTACGTTTGTCGCAATTGGTGCTGCACAGATAGGTATTGCCGGAGATGATGTTTTAAATGAATTTAACTATGAGGAAATTTATAACATTTTAGACTTAAAAATTGGCAAATGTAGATTATCAATTGCTAAAAGTAAAAGTACACTATCAAATGAATCTGAAAAACGAGGTCACGTACTTGTAGCAACTAAATATAAAAACACAGTGACAAATTATTTTGCAAAAAAAGGTATTAGGGCAGAATGTATAAAACTTAATGGAGCTATAGAATTAGCGCCAAAGTTAGGTATTTGTTCAACAATTGTTGATCTTGTGTCATCTGGAAAGACTATTAAAGAAAACAATCTTGAGGAGACTGAGGTTTTATTGAGAATAACCTCAAAATTAATTATTAACAAAATTGCTTACAAATTAATGAACGATAATATAACTTCGATAGTTGATAAATTTAGGAAAATAATTGATGGCTAAAATTCTAATTCAAGAAGAAAAAAACTTTTCATCAAAGTTCAAAAAGTTGTTAGAAAAAAGAGAATCTATTGACCTGAATATTGATAAGGTTGTCGATAATATAATTAAACAGATAAAAAAAGATGGTGACAAAACTCTTATCAAACTTACTAACAAGTTTGATAATAATAACGTAAAAAAATTTAGTGATTTAGTTGTAAAAAAAAATGAAATAGACTTAGCTTTCTCAAAAATAAATAAAAAAGTGATTAAGTCTCTTAAACACGCAATAAAACGTATAAAATCGTATCATCAGAAGCAATTACCAAAAAATAATATTTATCGAGACGACGATGGTATTTTATTGGGAGGAATCTGGAATCCAATGGAGTCAGTTGGCCTTTACGTTCCGGGAGGAACTGCAGCTTATCCTTCATCCCTTATAATGAACGCAGTACCTGCTATTGTTGCGGGTGTTAAGAGGATAGTAATGACAGTACCTGCACCAAATGGAAAGTTAAGTGACCTTGTGCTTGGTTGCGCCAAACTTCTAGGTATTAGTGAAATTTATAAAATAGGAGGGGCTCAAGCAATAGCTAGTTTAGCTATAGGAACAAAAGGGATAAAAAAGGTAAGTAAGATAGTTGGTCCAGGTAATGCTTATGTTGCGACAGCTAAAAAGAAAATGTTTGGTCTGGTTGGAATTGATATGATAGCAGGTCCATCTGAAATTTTGGTTATTGCAGATAATAAAAATAACCCAAATCACATTGCAATTGATTTATTATCTCAAGCTGAACATGATATACTCGCTCAATCAATTTTAATTACTGATGACAAAATTTTTGCTGATAAAGTAATTTCATCAATAAATTATTTCCTTAAAAAAATAGACAGGAAAAAAATTGCTCAGCAAAGCTGGAGAAAATATGGTGCAGTAATAATTTGTAAAAATATAAAAAGTAGCATTGAATTGGCTAATATAATTGCGCCAGAGCATCTTGAAATTGCTACAGAAAATCCAAAAAATTTAATGAATAAAATTACTAACGCCGGTGCGATTTTTTTAGGAAGATATACACCTGAAGCAATTGGTGACTATATTGCAGGTCCAAACCATGTTCTACCTACTGATAGAACTGCAAAGTTTTCCTCTGGATTGAACGTTTTAGATTTTTTTAAAAGAACCTCCGTCGTAAAGTGTGATAAAAAAAATATTAATGTAATAGGAAAAGACGCAGTTATACTTGCTAATGAAGAGGGTTTACAAGCTCATGCTTTATCAATAGAATGCAGATTAAAGAATAATTAGGTTATATGGCTAAAGAAGAATTAATGGAATTTAATGGGATTGTTAAGGAATTACTCCCTAATGCAATGTTTAGAGTTCTACTTGACAATGATCATGAAATCATTGCACACACTGCTGGTAAAATGAGAAAATTTAGGATCAGAGTTTTAGCTGGTGATCGTGTTACAGTAGAAATGACACCATATGATTTAACTAAGGGAAGAATAACCTTTCGTCATAAATAAATTTGAACTCAGAGAACAAAATAATTTTAGCATCAAGTTCTCCAAGACGAGCTCGATTACTTAAACAATTGGGAATAAAAAAATTTGAAACAATTGACCATTTTTATGATGAGAAAAAAATTGATCCAAACCTTAGTGTAGGTAAAATGGTTGTTAAATTATCTCAGCTCAAAGCTCAATCTGTTTTGAAGAAAAATAAAAAATTTAAAGGATTTATAATATCTGGTGATACGGAAGTATACAGATGTGGAAAAATATTCTCAAAAACTAATAAGGAAATTCAGGTGAAGGAATATTTAAATAATCTCTCTGGAAGGAAACATTTTGTGTATGGAGGAATAACAGTAATTTCTTCATGCGGAAAAATTTCCAGAAGAATAGTTAAAACTGAAGTTTTTTTCAACCATATTTCAAAACAGGAATTGAATGATGAGAATTTGATTAAAGAGGGTTTAGGAAAAGCAGGAGGTTATGCAATTCAAGGACTTGCGTCAAAATTTGTAAGGAAAATTAAAGGCTCTTATACAAATGTCGTAGGTTTGTCACTAAGTGATCTTTATTTAATGTTGAAAGGCCTAGGATTTAAAAATTGATATTTGCTTCAACCTATTGTAATAACTTATTGTTAAATAGAAATTTGCCCAGGTAGCTCAGTTGGTAGAGCAAGCGACTGAAAATCGCTGTGTCGGTGGTTCAATTCCTCCCCTGGGCACCACTTAAATGTAATGAAAAGAATTTTCCTTTTACTTGTATCATTAGTGCTTGTTTCTTGTGAAAGAGAGTCAAGTAATTACTTTCCATTTTCAAAGGGATTAAAATGGCTGTATTCAATTAAAATTAGTTCTTCATATACCGGAAAAAATTATGAAAAAAGATTAATGGTTACAAATATTGAAGCCAAAAAAAAAAAAAAAAAATTAGATTTGTCAAAACTTTACTCCGATGGAAGTTTCTATACCTATCAAATTGATTTTGGTAAAAATCAGGTTACAAGATCATCAGCAGTTCTTGCATTTAATGAAGGAATGGTCGAACCTATAAAAAAAATTATTTATCCTGATATGTATTTTAAAAAAAATGAATGGATTGTAGAAGAACAACTTTTCTTATTAAAAGGCTTTCAGCCACCGCTTCTTAATGTAAAACCAAGGTCAAAGTTTGATATGAAATATAAGATAATTAAAAGATTAAAAATTTTTAAATTTAATGGAATAGAGTATAAAAATTGTGTTGAAATAAAAGGTATTGGAAATACAAGCTTTATTGGTGATACAAGATCTGGACCAATAAATGTTGATATTATCAATAACGAATGGGTTTGTGATGGGGTTGGAATAGTTAAACAAAAAAGGGTTGAAAAAACTAACGCTTCAGCTTTTGGTAATATGACTTTTGAAAAGAAATTGTTAAGTTTCAAAAAATAATGACTTCTGTATCATTTATAATTCCAGTTTATAATAAATCAAAGTTCTTAAAGCCTGTTATTAAGTCAATCAAAAGTCAAAAAGGAAAATTTAAGAAAGAATATATTTTTATTGATGATGGATCTACCGATGATTCTTATAGAATTCTAAAGCAAGAAACAAAAGGTATGAAAAATTGTCAAATTATTAAACAAAAGAATAAAGGCTCTGCAAATGCAACTAATCAGGGCATCAAAATAGCAAAAATGAAGTATATAAAATTTTTAGACGCAGATGATTTAATTTTGAGTGACTCCACAAAATTATTAGTTGATATTTTAGAGAAAAATTCTAGTTGTATTCTTGCTTACGGTCTTCAAAGAAAAGTAGAAAATATTGTAAATGTAAATTTAAATGAGAGCATAAAGAATTATAAAATTGAGATCATTGAAAATCCTATTAGGTTTGCGATGAGAAATTCAATGTTTAATCCAAGCCAATTTTTGGTTAAAACATCTATTTGTAAAAGTGTTGGTGGTTGTGATGAAAGAATAAGATTTAGTCAAGAATACTCTTTAACTCTTAAGCTTTCAAAAATTGGTCCTTTTGTAAAACTAAATTATCCAATTGCTATTTTACCATTTAGTGCACCAGGTCAAATTTCTGAAAAAAAAAATAATCAAATTTTTAGAGTTTCAAAGGCATTAGAGTTGTTTATCAATGAAAATACTGACTTGCCAATCAAAACTAGGTTGTACGCCCAGAGAAGGTTAACTGCTAGAGCTTGGAGATTTGCAAGAAATAAAAAGATTAAAAAGTTATATTTTAAGTATTTTTTTTTGTATCTTATTGGGTTGTTAAGAATTAATATTAAACCTCTAAAAGTTTGTAAGCAGGCAAATAAAATTTATGAACCTTTTTTAGATTAGATTACTTTACCTGGGTTCATTATATTTTTTGGATCAAAAATATTTTTAATTTTTTTCATTCTTTTTATTTCTTCAGAACTTTTATATTTTATTAATTCCTCTTTTCTAAGCTGACCAATCCCATGCTCAGCACTAATAGATCCATTAAATTTTTTTACGAAAGAAAAAATAATTTTATTTACCTGATTTTTAAAACTTTCGTATTGTTTTTTATTAAGGTCTTTATCAATACTAACATTAAAATGTAGGTTATTATCCCCTAGATGCCCAAAATTTATTATAGAAATATCTGTATTATATTTTTTTAAAGATTCTGAACTTTTATTTATAAAGCTTTCAATATTATTTAACGGTAAAGATACATCATGCTGAATAACATTCTTTAAAAACTTTTCTGCTAACGGAATTTCCTCTCTAATTTGCCAGAAATTTTTATTTTCGTTTTCTGATTTTGCTATGATTAAATCCATATCATTGAATGTCAATTTCTCAAACTTTGAAAATACAAAATCATTAAAATCTTGAATTTCAACAAAATTCGTAAGCTCAACAAGACAATAATAATTTCCCTTAAAGGGTAATTTTAAAGGGCCATTTAACTTTTCTGTTAAATCTACTGAAAATTTATTCATTAGTTCAAAGGCAGTAATGAAATCACCAAAAGAACTCATAAACAATTGATATGTAGAAAGAACTTGCTTAAATTTTTCCATACAAACTATTATTACAACTCTATCATTAGTTTTTTTATAAATTTGCAAAGTTGCGGCAGTTATTATGCCTAAAGTTCCTTCAGATCCTATAAATAACTGTTTTAAATCTAAGCCTGTATTATTTTTTTTTATAGTTTTTAAATCATCATAAAACTCACCGTTAGGAAGAATGGCCTCAATTCCTAATACATTGCTTCTAATAGAACCAAATTTAATTACATTTAAACCACCTGCATTTGTGGCAATATTTCCACCTATTTGACAACTTCCCTTTGATCCAAGAGATATTGGCATTTGGAGATTATGGATATCAAGTCTATCGTTTATATTTTGTAAAACACATCCACTTTCAACTGTGACAGTATTACTAATGGTATCTATTTCTCTAATTTTATTTAATTTACAAAGATTTATAATTATTTCTCCCTTATTTAATCTAGGGACAGAACCACCAACAAGACTTGTATTACCTCCTTGAGGAACTATTGGAATATTTTTTTTAAAACAAAATTTGACTATTTTTATAATTGATGAAACTGACTTTGGAAAAAAAATTATATCTGTTGATCCTTTATATTTGCCTCTCCAATCCACACAGTGACTATCAATAACGTTTTTATCAAAAGTGTACTCAGTATTTTTTAATTCTTTGAGAAGATTTTTATAGGTATTACTCACTTATATTCCGCCCTCAGTAACCTTTCATTGATAGCTTTACCAATTCCTCTCTTTGGAATTGGGTAAATAGATATTTTATTCTTATTTAATTTATCTAGTTTTCTTAAAAAATTAAATAAATTAAAAGCAGCTTCATTTAGATCACCATTAATTGATAAGTTAAGAGAAGGTTTATGATAAAAATTGAGTTTTCCAAAACCAAGAAATGCCTCACCATCTTTAGGTGATTTAACATTTAACTCTATAGGTGTTTTTGGTGAATAATGTTTTAAAAATTGACCTGGAGAGTTTGGATTTTTTTTAATCGTATTTGATTCATAAATTTTTTTCTCAATAAAAATTTCAAGTGATTTTGCATCTACTACTCCTGGTCTTCTTAAGATTATTTTTTTAGATGACAAATCAA
>MDSZ01007622.1_pt1 | contig 10066 bp, 9 predicted proteins | sample 811201 | NCBI WGS metagenome assembly MDSZ01 (sample SAMN05326647, study PRJNA326480) | marine metagenome | isolation source: seawater | place: Indian Ocean: North | collected 2010 | reverse complement strand
TGGCGGCGACGTGGGCTTTTGACAACGACATCCCGGCCGTGGTGGCGGCGACGTTTGTGGTTTGGTTGTGCAACCGTGCGGTCCCAGCCACCCTGGGCCTGCTGATTCCTCGCGCCCATGGTGGTTGACACTGCGATGTGGGCCCTGTGTGCGGTCTCTGGCCTCACCCTCGCCGTGCACGCATGGACGCTGAAGCGTTGGGCAAGGGGCTGGAAGCAAGCTGCTAGGGCGACCGCCCGAGACGACGCCCCCTTCCAAGCCGACTTTGGCATTGTCATTCCCTGCAGGAATGAGGAAGGCCGTCTCCCCCACCTTCTCGACGACCTGGAGGTGGCTTTGCGCGACCAACCTGCGCTGTCTCAAATCCAAGTGGTGGTGGTGGACGATTGGAGCGAAGACGCAACCGCGTCCCTGGCGCAACGCCACGCGCTTCAACCGCAGGTGGTGTCCATGCAAGCCCTCTCGCCCACGCCCAACGCGGGGGGCAAGAAAGCGGCGTTGCTCGCCGGACTCGACGCCCTCCACACCACCTGGGCCGTGACCCTGGACGCCGACGTGCGTCTCCAACCCGGATGGGGCGAAGCATGGCTGCGCTCTCTGGCAAACCAACCCGAGCGATGTGCCGCGGTGGCGGGTCCCGTCCGGCTTTGGGATGGTCTAGATGCAGGGACGCTTCATCAAGTTTTGGCGTTGGATTACGCCGCACAAATGGGTTGGTCGGCCGCACAAATCGTGCACGGCCAGCCCGCCTCCGCCTCCGGGGCCAACCTGGCGGTGCGGCGCACCGCTTACCCCGACACGCGCCACCTCGGTCCATCCGGCGACGACGCCCTGGTCTTGCAAACCTTGTCCCACCACGGATGGAATGTCGGATGGATGGGCGACCCTCGTGGCATCGTCTCGACACCTGCGCCACTAACCTGGCGCGAGGCCGTCCAACAGCAACTGCGCTGGGCGGGCAAAGCCGGGCATTACCTCCCCCACGTGAAACGAACCGCCCTTTGGGTGGCCTGGACCGCGGTTTGCCCATGGATTTGGCTGGGCTACGGCGTCTGCAGCCAAGCCGAATGGGGCGCCTGGCTTGCCGCAGGATTCTGGCTGGGATTGACCGCACACAACGTGGCCTTTGTTGCCCCGATCGCCGGATGGTTCAACCTGCCTCGGCGGCCGTCGCTTTGGCTGGGGCTTGCCTGCCTCCAACCCATTCAAGTGCCGCTTTTGGGGTTGGCCCGCCTCGGGTTGCTCAAGACGTTTGGCATCAAGCCCAAACCAACTTGGAAAGGCCGAACTTGCAACCCGTGAGCCGTTTCATGTCGCATCGGTTGGGCGCCTTGGGCGCCTCGTGGATTCTCCTGTGGGTCGCCGTGGCCTTGGTTGGCAGCCCCATCCGGCCCGACGATTCAAAACACGCGAACGCCCAGCACTTGGAGCATGGCCTCCTGTCGCCAGGAACGGTGTGGGAGGACGCTGCCGGTGCGACGCACACGGCTTGGCTCGGCACAGACCAATTCGGTCGGGACATGCTCAGTCGAATCATGGCCGGAAGCGGCATTTCGCTGTCCGTGGGGGCCGGTGCGGTCCTCATCAGCCTCATCTTGGGGTTGCTACTCGGCGGCGTGGCTGGCTACTTTGGCGGTTGGGCCGACCGACTCATCTCGTGGTTCCTCCAAGTGATGTGGTCTGTCCCCACGCTGCTGATGGTGCTGGCCATCACGTTGGCGTTTGGCAAGGGATTCTGGCAAGTGTTTCTCGCCATCGGGTTGACGATGTGGGTGGAGGTGGCCCGGATTGTGCGGGGCCAATTCTTGACCTTGAGGGAGAAGACGTACGTGCGCGCAGCCGAGGCCCTTGGACTGTCTTCCTGGCGCGTGATGTGGCGGCACATGCTGCCCAACGCCCTGGGCCCTTTGGTGGTGGTGTGCGCCGCCAATTTTGCCGCGGCCATCTTGATCGAAGCCGGATTGAGTTTCTTGGGCGTGGGGGCCCAAATCCCCATCCCATCTTGGGGCAACATCGTCAAGGAACACGCCCACCTGCTGACCACGCCCCATGCTTGGGCGGCCCTGGTGCCTGGCGGCCTCATCGCCAGCCTTGTGCTCGCGTTCACCTGGGTCGGCGATGGATTGAGGCACGCCACCCACACAGATCCTGCAGTGTAACTTGGCCGCGATGACGCTCTCCCCTGACTCCCCCATTTACGTGGCCGGCCACACCGGCATGGTGGGATCGGCATTGGTGAGGGCGTTGCGTGCTTCTGGACATCGCAATCTGGTGTTGCGCGCCTCGACGGAACTCGACTTGCGTGACCAAGCGGCGGTGCACGATTTTTTGGCCACCACGCGTCCTGCCCAAGTGTACTTGGCCGCCGCCAAGGTGGGCGGAATCCACGCCAACACCGAGCAGCCCGCGGACTTTTTGCACGACAACCTGGCCATCCAAACCAACGTCATCGAAGGGAGCCGACGGGCCGGTGTGGACAAACTCCTCTTCTTGGGCAGCTCGTGCATTTACCCCAAACACGCTCCCCAGCCCATCCGAGAGGATGCGCTGTTGACAGGGAAGCTGGAGCCCACCAACGCCCCCTACGCCATCGCCAAAATCGCAGGCCTTCACATGTGCGATGCCTACCGGGCACAACACGGTTGCAACTACATCAGCGCCATGCCGACCAACCTGTATGGCCCTGGCGACAACTACCACCCGGAACACAGCCACGTGTTGCCGGCAATGATTCGGCGTTTCCACGAAGCCAAGCAAGCCGGGCTGCCTGCAGTCACCTGTTGGGGCACAGGCGAGCCCATGCGCGAATTCCTGCACGTCGACGACCTGGCCTCCGCATGCCTGCACTTGATGGACGTGCACAACGAGCCTGGATGGGTGAATGTGGGCACAGGGTCAGATGTGACCGTCGCCAGCTTGGCCCGCATGGTGGCCCAAACTGTGGGCTTCGAAGGCAAGATCTTGTGGGACGCCAGCAAACCGGACGGCACGCCACGAAAGTGGCTGGATGTGTCGCGTTTGGCCGAATTGGGATGGACATCGACCATCTCACTTGAAGAGGGACTTCGAACCACGTACGAGGATTTCTTGGCAGCCCAATCGTCCAATGCCTTGCGATGCTGAATTCCCAGAACATTTCTCTTCGCTTGTGTGCCTTGGCATGTGTTTGGTTGTGGTGCGGCCACCTTTCAACCACGTTGGCATCGACCGCCGTGGACTCGACCGTGTGGGGTCCTTCAGGAGGGAAAGTGGACATTGGGTTTCGTGGGCACGCGGCCACGTGGAGCACCCCACGCATGACGTTGAATGTGGACCCGTGGATGTGCATTCGACATGTGGGCGGAACCCCTCAACGGAACGACGAAGCGGGCTTTGACGAGCCCTGGGACAACCTGCGAGGCGCGGCGTTCCATGGGGAATTGGATGGCGTTTGGACGATCATGGGTTCGTTGGAAGAGTACCAGGGAATCCCCACCGCCTGGGAGCGGCATTGGATGGGTGAGAGTCGAAGCTTGCCTGGATGGGGCCGCATGAAGCCCACTTCGGGAGGCCGCGTGGACGTGGCCCGAGGTCGGAGTCGGACCACAGGTCGGTTTGTACTGCCCAACCCCAAGGACACCCTTGTGGTCTCCTTGGCGTACGACGCCGCGCATTGGGGAAACGACCTCGCCCCCCTGGCTATGGACAGCCGGAGCGCACCTTATCCCCATGGCAGCTTGGCATGGGTGAAGGACGATCGGATGCATGCAAGTGCCACAGTCGCCAGGCTGGCCGGCACCGAAATCAGCGCCTCTGGAGAGACCGGGCGATCCTACCGGCAAACCGACGTGGTGTGGGCCACGTGGCGCGGTCGTCTTGGCGACAGGCTCGACCTCAGACTGTTGGGCGGCAGCCACAAAGACAGGCCTTGGCTCCAAGAACCAGATTCGGCGACCCAATTCCAGTGGGCGTCGTGGGCCAGCATGATGGCCGCTGTGAAATCGGTCAACGGCGCCAACCGTTGGACGGCGGAGTGGGTGCCGAATGTCGCCAGCGCCCTCAGTTGGTCCAGCAAGCATGGGGCATGGCGTGGGACGCTCACCTTGGCCCGGGTCCAGACCCAAGCTGCAAGCGCAGTCCTTCCGCGGCACGCTGGCACCCCGCTCGGCGCACCCCTGCTGCCCTTGTGGAGCGACGAAACGACCTGGGAAACTTCGGCCGTTTGGCGCAATGAAGGCGCAGTGACCTGGACGCACCAACGCATGCGGGCCGGAGTGCACGTGTTGTCTTTGGCCGACCAATGGTGGTTTGAGGCTTGGGGGGCATGGACCCTGCAATCTGAGTGGCCCTTGCACCTCACCGCAGGGCTCGAAACGTGGCGCCTCGAAGGCAGTCCCAACATGCCCAGCGAAGGCCTTCGTTGGCGGGTTGGCGTGAGCCACACTTTGGTTATGTCCCCGGGAAGACCTACATTAGCACCTCCATGTTGTCCTTGATTCTCACTTGCTTGCTGGCATTTTGCGCCACGCTCGTTGGCATGCCGTCCCTCATTGCGGTGGCCAAGCGCAAGCATTTGGTCGACGAACCGACTGAAGCCCGAAAAATTCACCACCGCTCCGTGCCCACCGTTGGTGGCTTGATGGTGTTCGCGGCCTTGATGAGCTCGTCTTTGGTGTCGTTCGCCATCCAGCAACCTGAATCCAACCACCTCTATGTGTGGGTCGGCATTTTGGGGGCCGCCATGTTGGTCTTCTTCATGGGACTCAAGGACGACATCGTGGTCATGAGCGCCAGCCGCAAATTGTTCGTGCACATGGCCGTCGGGGCGTACCTCGTGGGGGCGCTCGACTTGCGCATCGACAACTTCGGTGGCCTCTTTGGACTGGGACACATCCCGTTTTGGGCCAGTGCCCCATTTTCTTGGTTTGTGTACATCGTGGTCGTCAACGCGGTCAACCTCATCGACGGATTGGATGGGTTGATTGGCGGATTCGGAACCATTGTGATGACGGCGTTTGGCGTCTGGTTCTTCCAAACTGGGGACCTCGCCTCGGCCATCGTCGCGTTCAGCACCGCGGGGGCCTTGTTGGGCTTTTTGGTCTTCAACTTCAACCCTGCCCGCATCTTCATGGGCGACGGAGGCTCCCTGCTTCTGGGGCTCATCGTCTACGCGATGGCCATTCGGGTGATGCAAACCCCGGCAGAAGTGGCTTTGGACGGTTTGGTTCAACCCGTGGCGGCCATGTGCATGTTGGCGTACCCCCTGGTCGACACGCTGAGGGTGTTCACCCTGCGGGTGTTGGACGGACGCTCACCATTCTCGCCGGACCGCTGGCACATCCACCACAAACTCATGGAATTGGGCTTGGGCCACAAGAAAAGCTCGGGGGCCATTTGGCTCTACACCCTGTTCTTCGTGTTGTTGGCATATTTGCCCAACAGCGTGTGGTTTGGATTGGATGCGACAGGACAATTTGTGGTCCTCCTGGGACTTGCCTTTGGAATTGGGACGATTCCCGCCCTGCTTGTGCGGGCCAAATCCCAGGCGCCTGCAAACCCCGCCAAGCCCAAACCCACCCGACGCCGCGGGTCTTGGGCGGCCTGATCCCGGCGTGACAAGGATTCTTCGAGTTCTCACTTGGGTCCTCTGCCTCGGCGGAGGCTTCATCGACACGGCCTTTTCCCAGAGAAGCACCTCGTTGCAGTGGCATTTGCCCATCGACTCCGAAGCGCGCATGGTGGCCGACGCATGCGACAGTGCGGGAATCTTGGTGCCCAGCATCCAGCCCATGACGGGATGGAATCGGCCGCCACAACTCCAGCCTTCTGAAGATGCGTTCTCAGGACTTCAAATCTTGGGCGAGGCCAAACAAGTGGCCGGCGAGTTCAGCGCGCAATCCACCGCCGTTGGGCTCGGTGCCGAAGGGTCTTGGAACCGACGCGGCCACTGGAACGTTTCGGCCACCCGATGGCGGCTGCCCTTGGGCTTTCCGTTGGCCCACGAAGTCGGTCGCCATGGAACCATGAACGGCTTGGGACAAGCCAGCCTGTTGTCGCCCTCCATCGCCTCGGTGGACCGCCTGGAAGGGGCCGTGTCTTGGGCCGTGTCTCCGTCGGTTTCGCTTCGGGTGGGTCAAGAGTCCCACCACTGGGGATTGGGTGGCCGATCGCTCTTTTTGGACCGTCACATGGCGCCAGCCCTTGGAGCCAGGCTTTGGTTGGACGCCGGCATTGTGCAGTACACACACATGTTGCTGCGCACCAAACACCTCGAAGGAGACACCCTTCAACGGGGCTGGATGGCCGCCCAATGGGCGGAGGTTTCCCTGGGTGGTGGATGGTCCGGAGCGCTGTTTGGCACGGTCAAATGGAGCGCCGACCACGACGTAGCCTTCCAAGGCCGTGTGGAACCGCATTACCTCATTCCATTTGGGGCCTTCCGGCCCAGGGAGTACATCCTGGGGTCCACAGACAACGCCTTGGTCGGGGCCCAATTGGCCTGTCAAACACGGCTGCGCCGAGGGCAGTGGTTCAAGGGCTACGGCCAGCTGGTGTTGGATGAGTTCAAGGCCTCCGAATTGTTCGTAGGGGAATCCTGGTGGGCCAACAAATGGGGCGTGCTTTTGGGTGTGTCTTCCACGAGCAACTCCGGCAAATTTGCGTGGATGGCAGAAGCCGCGGCCGTCCGGCCATGGACCTACACGCACAAGACCCAGCCCAACTCGTACAGCCACTTGCACCAACCTTTGGGGCACCCTGCCGGCGGCAATTTCGTCGAAGGTCGAATTTGGGCGCGAATGACCCTGCTGGACGATTGGACCCTGAGGTTGGCGTTGCTCCGCCGTGCCCAAGGCAGGTCGGAAGGGAGCGACGAAGGGTTGTTGGGTTTCGCAGCAGGTGAGATGCCGTGGCGCCCCTACACCGAGCGCAACGAGGACTACGGTCAAGTGTGGCTCCAAGGAGCCAGAACGGACGTGTTCCGATTGGAATTGGACCTGGCCTACCCCGTGGGGGCGAGGTACGACCTTCCTGGCATGGAGGCGTTTGTGCGGGCTTGGGTGCGTTTGGAAGAGCACGAATCGGCAGGGGCTTGGCAGGATCCCTGGAACGCGAGCCGGATTGAATTGGGCATCCGCCAATCCAGGGTGATGGACGAGCGCTATTGGTGACTGAACTCCGACAATGTCGTTCGCATCGTGAAGTAGCTTTGCCCCGCATGCACCGCGACCTCGCCACCTTGTTCAAACTGCGCCTCGGGTTTTTCGTGGTCTTGTCCGCCGTGTTGGGGTGGTTCATGGCCACGGAAACCATTGACCTTCCGACGTTTTTGATGCTGACGGTCGGAGGCTACGCCCTGACAGGGGCCTCGAACGGATTGAACCAAATCATCGAGCGCCGCATCGACGGACACATGAACCGCACGTCAGACCGTCCGCTGCCCTCGGGCCGCATGACGGTGGCGCAAGCCTTGGCTTGGAGCCTGCTTGCGGCGGCGGTCGGGTTGGTGTGTTTGTTCAGCCTCAACCCCTTGAGTGGATGGTTGGGGGTGGCGGCCATCGTCAGTTACGCCTTCATCTACACGCCGATGAAATCCAAGACCAGCCTGTGCGTCTTTGTCGGAGCGTTCCCAGGGGCCCTCCCCCCCATGATCGGGTACGTGGCCGCCACGGGTGACTTCGGGATTGAACCCGGGACGTTGTTTGCGGTGCAATTCATGTGGCAATTCCCGCACTTTTGGTCCATCGCATGGTTGTCCCACGACGATTACCTCCGGGCGGGGTACAAAATGATGCCCTTCAATGCAGGACGGTCTGAACGCAGTGCCCAACTCATCTTGCTCTACACGCTGTTTTGCATTCCGGCCAGCATGTTGCCTTGGGCGCTGAACCAACCCATGGTGGGAAATGTTGCTTTCGCCGTGGCGGTGGCGTCCGGAGTGGGTTTCTCCTTCTGCGCGTACCGCCTGCGCACGCGGTTGTCCATGGACGCCGCAAAGCACTTGATGTACGCCAGTTTCCTCTACTTGCCGCTTGTGCAAGTGATTTACGTTCTTGACAAAATTCCCCACTGATGAGTGAGCGCGTCTTTGAAGGTCACGATCCTGAGGTCCGCAACCGGACCAAGACCATGTTGATGTACTTCGTGGTGTTTGCGGTGACCATGCTGTTCGCCGGATTCACTTCCGCGTACATCGTGAGCAACATGGGGCAGTTTTGGGTTCACGTGCCTGCGCCTTCCATGTTTTGGACCAGCAACGTGATGATTGCCTTGAGCAGCGCCACGTTGTGGTGGGCCACACGTGCCATCCGTCAAGGCCAAACCCAAATGGGCACCGTCGCGATGGCGCTCACCTTGATGCTCGGCATCGGCTTCACGCTGACCCAAGCGGAGGGCTGGAAACAGCTCACGGCCATCGGTATGGGCTGGGACACGTCCGAAACCGAGTCAGGCACGGCCTTCCGTTGGAACAGCCTGGAAGCGATTTACGAGAGTTCGGCGGTGTACGGAGAGGACTACGACATCCGATTCGACGGCCAGCCGTTGCTGCACGACGCGGCCCGGGGCGAATTGTACGCGTCGGACGACGCGCTGATGGTGCAACCCATCACCACCAAAGTGCTGCAGTCCTCCAACAGTGGAGGCGGGTACATCTGGGCGCTGGTCATGACGCACATCTTGCACTTGGTGTTTGGCCTCATCTACCTGGTGGTCAACGGCATTCGCGTGTTCACCGGGGTGATTCACCAAGGAGACACGGTCCGGCTGAAGACCTTGGGCATCTACTGGCACTTCTTGGGATTGCTGTGGGTGTACCTCTTCGCCTTCTTGTTCTACCTGCATTGAGTTTGCGCCCCTGCGCCTGCAGGCCGGGTACGGGACCTGAGAATTGAGCGGACGCCGGGCTTCCGTGCAACGTGGATTTCCTTATTTTCGCGTCACAATTTCAAGCCATGGCTGGAAACACCGAAACGATCCCTACAAGCGTCCTTTGGGGCGGAGGACAGAGCCCCTTCTCTGTCACTTACGGCAAAATGATGATGTGGTTCTTCCTCGTATCCGACGCACTCACCTTCGGTGGGTTGCTGACGGCCTACGGATTCTCACGGGCGACTTCCGAAGACGCTTGGCCCATCGGCGAGCAAGTGTTCCGAGCCCTGCCAGGCTTGGATGGACACTATCCCTTGGTCTACGTGGCCCTCATGACCTTCCTGCTCATTGTGTCCTCCGTGACCATGGTGTTGGCTGTGGAGGCGGGGCACCGCAACGACAAGCGCGGTGTGGTTCGGTGGATGGCCGCCACCATCGTGGGTGGGTTCTTCTTCTTGGGCTCCCAAGCCTGGGAATGGTCGCACTTCATCCACGGCTCAGGAGGCGGATTCCAATTGGCCAAGGAGGTCACGGTGACCACCGACAGCGGAGACGCCATGACGTTGCCCAAAGGAGAAATGGTCTTCATGGACCACCACTTTGGGCACCTCGCAGAGCCATGGTCCGAAGGCGACGCCAACACAGTCCTGATGTCTGAAGGCGGGCACATCACCCTCACGCAATTTGGAGAGCACGACCACAGCGCCCAATTGCATAGCCTGACCGTCAACAAATACGTGGAGAACGAGCAGACCATTTCTGGCGATGAGGCGGTGAAGCTTTGGAACGCCCGCAGCGACGTGTTCGCCTTCGGCGCGAACCTCGAAGACAGCGAGTACGCCGCGCAGCAGACGTACGCCAACTTCTTCTTCTTCATCACAGGATTCCACGGGTTCCACGTCTTCTCAGGCGTCATCATCAACATTGTGATTTTCCTGATGGCGTTGAACGGCGTCTTCGAGCGTCGTGGCCACTACGAGATGGTTGAAAAGACCGGACTCTACTGGCACTTTGTGGACCTCGTGTGGGTCTTTGTCTTCACCTTCTTCTACCTCATCTGACATGGAACGCGACGATCTCATTGTCAACGACAGCTACGCCATGGCTGCCCACCACAGCGAAGAAGCTGGGGCGGCCATCCGCAAAAAAATCTGGTTAGTGACTGCGCTTTTGACCCTCATCACCGCTGTGGAAGTGGGCATGGGCGTCATCTTCAAGC
>MDSZ01119185.1_pt1 | contig 10067 bp, 10 predicted proteins | sample 811201 | NCBI WGS metagenome assembly MDSZ01 (sample SAMN05326647, study PRJNA326480) | marine metagenome | isolation source: seawater | place: Indian Ocean: North | collected 2010 | reverse complement strand
TGGTTTCCATTTTTTTTTTGATCAAATATTTCTAGGTTTAATTTTTTAAATCTATCACTTGGATAGGACCCTTTACCATCATGTATAAAGTTATTATAAACTATTCTAAAATAACCATCTAAATTTTCAACTTTTGTAATATTTTTCTCAAATGATCTCTTTGACTGATTGAAATAACCATGATCCATATAATAATAATTGTTAACTTTATTGATAACCTCAAGAGTTCCTCTTAAAACTCCATAAGTAGCTATAGTTTTGTTATATTCTCTAAATTTACTGACATGACATAGAAGAGAATTAGATCCTTTTGCAAAATTGTAGCACAATGTTTTATTTATTATGTGGTCAGTATAAATTACAATTGGTTTTTCCATTAATTTTTATTATACCTTAATTACTCACTTTATAAATTAAATCATTTCTGTTATTTAAATAATCACAAATAAAAATATGTATAGTGTTCTACAAAATAGAGAAAATATAAAATTCAGATTTGAAAAATTTCCTTATTTAATTATTGATAATGCGCTTCCAAACGACCTATACCAAGCTTTAAGCCTTAGCTTTCCAAAATATGAAAAAATTATTGGAGATAATGAATATAAAGAAAATTATGCATATAGATATAATGCTTATAATTCACTTAGAGATAATGAAATTACAAACGAGTGGAAAGATTTTATAAAATTTCATACAAGTTATGATTTTTTAGAAGAGTTTTACGATATATTTGGTGAATCCATAAAGAAAATTTATAAAGTTGAAAAAGAAAAATTGTTTAAGAAAGATAATATTGGTGTCAGGTTTGAAAACAAAAATTATTTTAATTTAGATTGCCAGTTTGTAATAAACACTCCTACAAGTGGTGAAACTTCAGTTATTGAACCACATTTAGATAATCCAGTTGAGTTCTACGCTGCACTTCTATACATGAAAGAAGATGATGATAATTCAAAAGGTGGAAATTTGACAACATACTCTTTTAAAAATGAGCCAAGCTTTTACGGCAAATCAAGAGTTAGGGAGGAAAAAGTAAATTTAATTGAAGAAATAGAATATAAACCAAATAGATTAGTAATGTTTTTAAATTCACCATACTCAATTCATGGAGTTACAAAAAGAAGTAAGACAAATTTCTATAGAAAATATATTAATATAATTGGAGAATTTAATTTTGAATTATTTAATTATAGAAACTTTTTAGAAAAATAATTATTTGTTCCGTTTTATATTATCAGCAATTTGATTAGCTGCTCCGGCACTACCTATTTCTTGAGAATTATAATCTGTTTTAAAATTAGAAACATCATTTAAGTATTTCCCTTGAAGTGGAATTTTAAATACACTATCAGATAATTTTTTAGTTGCTACAACTAACAAAATATTTTTGCCTATTTTATCCTTTGCAATTTCAATCATTTTCTCAAATTTTGAATTTCCTCTATTAGGTTTTATTTGCTCAAATAGTATTTCAAAATTTTCACTAGTCAGTTTTAATTCAGCTCCATTTCTATTTGCTAATGATATTTTAATAATCTTGTAACCATTTGAGGCAGCTAAATCAGCAAAAAAAATTGGGTTAAAATTATAAAAACCATGGTTTATCCAGTCAATAAATGGCAGTATATTTAACATTATCCCATTAACTAATGTTAAATTGTGAAAGTTTAAAAATAATGAGTATTGATTAAAAACATGCTCACCAGTACCATTATTTATAACAAGATCATACTTTTGATCAAAATTGTAGTGTTCAAAAATGTTTTTGTTTAAATCAAATTGGAAACTTTCATAAGCTCCATTTATATCAATTGATTTGTATTCGTTAAATCCAATTGAGTTAAAATAATCTTTTGTAGTAAAGTTTTTTTTATTTGATAGTTTTTTTAAAGCTTTCTTTTGAAGATCATCTAATGGTTTATTTTGATCAATTAAATTTTTTATAAATATACTATCTATTGATGCAGTTTGAGAACCCAGATCAATAGCTTTTGGCTTATCCTTTGCGATCATATTTTTACATTCAAGAACATTTAAAGCTGCTACTGGATTAAAGGTCATATTAATTAAGTTTTGTATTGTTTAATAATTACCTTTATATCTATAATAAATTTGTCAAATATTGGTAAATAAAGATGAGCAATTATTCAGATTATTATTATGAGGTGATTGAAAAGTACAAATTTTTTCATGAAAACGGTGTAAAAGGGCAACCTGGTTTTAGTACTTTTTTAGGATATTCATTATCAAAATGGATACCTAATATAAAAGAGATTATAAAGATTAACAGTTGTACTTCTCTACTTGATTATGGCTGTGGAAAAGGGTTTTTTTATAAAAATAAGTTTAAGATAAATGATAAAGAATTTCGTAATTTATCAGATTTTTGGAAAATAAATGAGATATATTTATATGATCCAGGTGTAGCAGAATTTTCACTACATCCAAAGAAAAAATACGATGCTGTTATTTGTACTGATGTTATAGAACATATTCCTGAAGATGACGTATTAAACTTTATTGATAATCTTTTTAAATTAGCAAATAAATTTATATTTGTTGTAATCGCTACAATACCAGCTTCTAAGCACTTTGATGATGGTAATAATATACATTTATGTTTAAAAAAACAAAGTGTTTGGAAAGATATTTTTTTAAACTTTAAAGATAAATATCCTAAAATTGAGCAGCATGTCTATTTTAATGATTGATATTTTTAGTTAAGAAATTAAAACTTTTTCCATTTATTAAAATTAGGCATGAGATGTTCAAAACCTTTACTTTCTTTTAACATTATAGAAATATCTCCAGATATTGATATGCGAGGTAGTCCAGATTTGTTCGGCATTGTTGCATGTGGGGTTTTTGATGGAAAAATAATTATTGAATCTTGATCTAGATCAAACATAGATTTGTCAGAGTTAAATGCATTTGCTTTATTAATAAGAGATTTTTCTAATTTGCTACTAGTAAAAATATTTTTAGCTATCTCATTTTGTAATTCATTAGATCGAAAAATAATTCCGCCAGATCCCTTAGGTTTTAAAAGATAGTATGCGAAACTTATATTTGATTGAGAATGAGTGTGATAATTTATACTCTGTTCATTTTCTGTAAAAGTAGCCCAAGATCTTTGATAATATATATCTAAAAGAGAGGTATTTATTTCTAAGGTTTTTAAATAATCAACAATTACTTTAGAAATTTTTTTTGATAAATCGCTAAACAGTTTATTTGAGAATAGAAATTCATAACCTTTAGTATCTCCTGTCCAAGCATTAGAGTTTTGTTGCTGCTCGTTATCTTGTTGTTTCATTTTTTTTATTTCATTAACTAATTGCTCTCTTTCATTTTCTTGAATTAAAATTTTTTCTTTAACAATTGTTAACGGAAAGAGATTGATTATTTGCATTAAATTATATTATCATTATTTTAATGATTTGTTATTATTTTTTGACTATAATAAAAAACATATATTAATTAAATTTATATAATTATTATTTTATCTTTTAAAATAAGATCATAAAGTTTTAGTAAACTTAATTTCCATGAGTTTTTATAAGCGCTAATAAAATATTAATAAATTTTTATAATATTGTGATATTAGAAAAGTCTAAAAAAATAATATTTATTAATATCAATAATGTGTGGAGTATTTGGAATAACTGAAAATAATAAAAGTCTGGTAAAAAATATGATTAACAGATGTGCCCACAGAGGACCTGATGGTAATTCTATTTGGTCAAACGAATATCTTACACTTGGTCATAATCTTTTAGCAATTACATCGAAACCTGAAGATGGGGTTCAACCTCATACCACTAATAATGGAAACATAATTACTTATAATGGTGAAATCTTTAATTATAATCAATTGGTAAATAAATTTAAGGATAAATTTATACCTAAATCTACATGTGATACTGAGCTACTTGGGTGGTTATTAGATAATTTTCGTTATGAAGAGGTAATATGTAACCTTATTGATTCTATGCATGCTTTTGTTTTTTTTAATAAAAATAAAAATGAAATAGTTTTATCAAGAGATCATGCAGGAATAAAACCTTTGTATTTTGCTGAAGTTAAGAATGGTATTGTTTTTTCATCTGAGATTAAAGGTCTTATAGATATATTGCCTAATTCTAGAAAAATAGACAGGCTCGGATTAGCCTGTACATGTCTACTTGGAGCAAATGTTTTAAGACAAACATTATTTAAAGGTATATTTAAAATCCTTCCTGGTGAAACTATAGTTTATGATCTTTTATATAAAAAAATAAAATCAACTTTTAGAAACTTAATTAAACCTAATTCGAATAAAAATTTTAATGTGGAGGAATTTTATAATGAATCATTATTAACCGTTAATAACTCTACATTAGGTCTTAGAAATTTTGGGATATTTTTATCTGGAGGTCTGGATTCATCAGTAATAGCCAATAATTTAAAAATTAAACTGAAAACTTTGAATTCATTTACAACAATAATGGAACCAAATATAGAGGATGGTGAAAATTATAATAGTGATGCTGAAATTGCAAAAAAATTTGCAAAAGAAATTAATCTTAAACATAATGAAATAAAAATAACTCCAAGAACCTTTGTCGAAAACTGGAGTGACTCAATTAAATATATAGAGGAGCCTCGATATAATTGGTGTTTACCGATGTACTTTTTTACAAACAATATTTTATCTAAAAATAATACAGTGGTTACTATGTCAGGAGATATAGGTGATGAAATTTTTGGTGGTTACAATAAATATTTAAAAATGTATCACCTCAAACAAAAACCTAAAAGTTGGAGTGATTTTATTAAAATGTGGATGGTAAAATTTAGAGCCCCAATATTGCTTAATATGAAATTTAATTATGATGATTTACACTCAATACTAATTAAGACATTGCCTGAGGAAATATGGAATCCAGAGGATATTTCGAACTCTGCTATGGCTCTTGATTGTATAACTACAGTTTCTGAGGATTTTTTCTCAAGAAATGACAGGTATGGTATGGCATATTCTATGGAAGGCAGATTTCCATTTGCATCAAAAAAATTTATGCAATATTGCTTAGATATAAAATCTTCATATAAATTTGGATTAAATTATGACGAAACAAAGTATATTTTAAAAAAAACTTATCAGAATAAACTTCCTCAATATATATTAAATAAACCCAAAACTGGATGGTCAGCTCCAATAATTCATTGGTTAAAAACTGACAAGTATCTAAGAAATAAATTTTTAAATGATATAAATAAGGAAGATGGTATTAAAAATGCTATTCTTGAAGATAATTTTTCTGAAAATCCAGAACTTGGCCTATTAATTTCTGGTAAAAGAAAAATCGTATCCTGGATGTTAAGATCTTGGGCACAAGAATTTGATATGTATTTATAGTTTAAAATAAATATTTAAGTTTTTTTAGTTACACATAAGATTGAAATATTCACCAATTCTTTTCTTTGATATGGATCCTTTAAAAGTAATAAAAGGAATTTTATTTTTTATTAAAAAATTAAACTCCGCATCAGGATCATCGTTCTTACTTACGATATGCATATATTCATTCTGTTTGAAGAAATTAAATTTTGATTTATTATCTAAATAGTAAATATGTAATGATATTTGATCACCATACCACCTATGGAATCTAGAGGGTAATTTTAAACAAATATTATAAACATTCTTAAAGAAGTTTTTTTCTTGATTAATAATTATTGCTCCAAATAAGAAGGGCATAAGATCCATAAAATATTTATTTTTAAATTCAGGATAGTGTTCTGGATGATTATGATTAATCATATCGTTTTTAATACGTTTCATTATATGATATCCCTTTTTAAATTTTGAAAAATCAAAAGTATTTATCATTAAGGTGTCGGCGTCACAAAATATTGTTTTTGAGTTAAATGTTTCAACCAATGAATAAGCTTTAAGTCTTGCCGTCATTATATCTCTTGGCAACTCAGTTCGTAAGCATTTATCTACTCCTTTAATTTCTTCTGTTTTAAAATCAGTAACTTGGATTATTTTAAATTTTTTTTCTGAAGTCAGTATAATTGAGTTTACAAAATAATTAGGTATAGATAAATTTTCACCAACCCAAAAAAAAACTATTTGATCCATGTTTCACTTACTGATGCAAGACAATTCGAGCCCTCGGGTCTAAGTAAATTAGTTTGAAATTTATCTATCTTCTCAATCTTTTTATTAATTTCATCTAAAAAATAAAAGTTATATTTGTATTTTTTTAATAAATTAATACACATATCAAATGACTGTTCATTTATTTCAAATATAATATCAGGTTTGTCTCTGTTAATAATTTTTTCTGAACCTTCAATTACTTGAAATTCATGACCTTCTGTGTCAATTTTAATACCTTTAACCTCTGAACTTAAATTAAAATCATCAATTTTTATTTTAGATACGCTATATTTACCATTTTCAGATATTTTACCTCCTGAACTATGATATCCTTGATGTGATTTCACTTTAAATTTAGCTATACCATTTTCATTAGAGGCTGCAGCTAAATAACAATTATTATTTGTTATTTTGTTTATTTTTAAGTTGGTTAATAATCTTGAATAATTGAGAAAAAATGGCTCAATAGAAATAATTTTATTTTTTTCGCAATTCAAGTTACCAACTATAGAGTAGATACCAGTGTGTGAACCTATATCAAAAAAAATTCCGTCTCTTCTTGTAATTTTATACCAAAAATTAAGTGAGAGTTCTTCATAAAAATTTCTCCATAAATACTTAAGAACTACAGCATCATCATTTGAAATATTTAGCATAAAGAATGAATAATTATTAAAATAAAGCTCACATATTCCATTTACAGATGGAAGTTTGAATAATTCTGAAAGTTTTGAAAATGAAAAGTCTTTTTCTTTTTTTAATTTTTCTATTTCATTTATTTTTTTTTTAAAATCTAAAATATGCATAATATTTATAATATAAAACTATAATTAATAAATGTTTAACGTTTTTTTTAAATTAATCTGAGATCGAAGATTTGTTAATAAAGTAGCTTAAAAACTTAATATCAACATTACTACAACTTCCATTCACAAATGATATTAAGTAAATTAAAAATAATTTATCTAAATAGATGGAGCGGGCGAAGGGATTCGAACCCTCGACTTCAACCTTGGCAAGGTTGCGCTCTACCCCTGAGCTACGCCCGCTTAAATTACACAATAACCATTTTGAATTTATAAGTCAATATTTGAGAAAATGGTTTATTTAAATCTTCTTCTGTAAACAACATCTACAAGCAGCATATGGGGAAGAGTTAATGCAGCAAGCCCAATAAAAATTACTTTTAATAGTGACTCATATAAAGATAAATTTTGAATCAAATAGTAAACAATTCCTAAACCACCAACCCACGAAACTATTGTAAATAATAATGTTGTGTAAATAACAAATTTTTTATTTGTTAAATTTAAATAAATATTTTTAATCAAATGTTTTAGATGCTTGTAAGTATGGAAAAAACAAAAATAAATTGCAAAGCTTAGAAGTGGATCAGAAAAATAAAAAATACATAAAAGAAATAAAATTTCAATAACTCCTTTTCTTAACTTCTTTTCAAAAAAAGATAGATAAATGAAATAAATTATTGATAATAAAGTTGCAAAATATGGAATGAAAAAATATCTTTGAAACATATATATTTTATCACTAGTAAGGTATTCAAAAATCACAAAAGATTGATTTTCATTAAAAAATATAATGCCAAAGATAATTGTCATCCCATAAGTAAAAGCCACTGAATACTTGAAATTATCTATTTTAAAGTTTGTCCAATCACACAAGCCAAAATGAACGACGGTCATAATAATAAATATAGTCAGTGCAATAATAGGAAAGTGTAACCAAAATAAAATTACTAGGAGAAATAAAGTGATGTAGTAAAAGAGAAATTGTAAAAATTGAATTTTAGTACTGAATCCTACCAATGAGGCAATTGCACCATCAAAAGATCCATGAGGAAGCCCAATAAAAAAAATTAGTAAGAAAGAAATTAAATTTAAAACTGTAAGATCAAAAATCATCTTATTTTAAATAATTCTTTTATAAATGGTAACTTTGGCATACTTTTAATAATTTTTAACTTAGTTAAAAAATTGGACTCACCCATCATAAAACTTTGGAACTCATTTCCATTTAGATTAGAAGCAAGCTTAATAAAAGACTGGCCATCTTCATTATTATTTTTTAAAAAATTAATAAATATTTTGTCCATTTTTCTTTCCAAAAATTTATGAATATTTACATAGTTTTTTTTTGAATTTTTTAGAAGTTGAATTTGCTTGATGAGAAATGAAAAGGCGTATCCAGTAGAGGGCTTACATGCACCTCCTCTAATTCCAATATTGAAAATATTTGATCTAGGAGAATTTTTTTCTTCTGCAAAGAACATAGGTATAATGCCTATTTCTGTACTATTTTCTTTATAGTCACTAATATTTTTTTCACCTAGGTAGTCATTAATTTTCTCTCTATACCAATTTTTTTTTAAAACTTTTTTTGAAAATACAGTAGACTCAACAAGAGCTTTATTGTGACTAAATGGTAAAACATAAATAAAATGTAATAGGTTTTTTTCTTTTGTAAAATGCATTAAGGTCAATTTATTTTCATCAAAAGTATTATCAGCAACGGTAATATTTATTCCAAAGAAATGTTGTAATAATTCATCTTTTTTTTCTTTTATAGATCTTGAATCATATATTTTTTCAGCATAATACTCATTGTTATCAGCGGTAATTATTTTAAAATAATTTTTTACAGGTAAATAATTAACAACTTTTTTATTTTTTATTTTTAATTTATTTTTAGTTTTTAAGCAGTAGTTTTTCCACTTTTTAAAACTAATAACACAATATGGTTTTTCACCACTACTATGTGTTATGTTAATATTTTTATCTCCAATACTCCATTTGTGCCATTTTTTTTCAATAATATTTTCAAATGGCTTCATCCATTCAGTTAACCAAAAACCAAAAAAATTATCTCTATTATTTATATCTTCATTTTCAAATGCAATAATTTCGATAGAACTGTCTCCATATAGAATTTTATTAACTGCTAACCCACTAGGACCTAAACCTATTATTGCAGCTTTATAAATTTTCATTAGGTAAGCTTTCTCTTATTTTTTTATATCGATAATTCATCAAAGGAAGCAAGATGAAAACTAAAACTGATTTAATTGTAATAAGAAATTTTTCAAAAAAATTTAAATATACTCTTTCTCTAAAATATTTATTTTTTTTAGATTTAATCTTAATACCAATACCTCTATATATATTGGCCGCAATAAAAATTCCTAGCCTAGCAGAGATAGGTATATATTTTAATCCAGCATAACCATTTTGATAAAAGTTTTCTGATAGACTTATTACCCTATTTATTGCATTTGATATTTCTTCGTCTTTATTTGAACTTAATTCATCAAGATCGTTTAGGTTTTTTAGTGAAATATCAGGTATCCAATCAGCAGGTAGATATATTCTTTTCATTTTTGCATCTTCGCAAACATCACGAGCTATATTTGTTAGTTGCATGCCAATTCCTAAATCAATTGCAGATTTTCCAGCTTTTTCATTTTTTACACCTATAATTTGAGACATCATTAATCCAACAGTACCAGCAACATGATAAGAATATTTTATGAGCTCTTCTTTGTTTTGTATTCTAATTTTTTTCTGATCCAAGATTAAACCCTCTATTAAATCAATTAATATTGAGTTTTTAATTTTATTTTTTTGCAAAAAAACATTTATCTTATTGTTTTGATTGTTCTTAATTTCTTCAATTGAGTTTTTTAGAAAGATAGTTTTATCTTCATAATTCTTATCAGCAATGTCATCAAAATATCTACAAATTGAATACAGAATACCTGCATTTTTTTTTGAATTTTTTGGTAGAAAAAAACTTGCCCAATAAAAACTTTTACCTTCTCTTTTAAGATCTTTCGAGGAATTAAGCTCTAGATCAATCATTGTTATTTTAATTCAGATTTAATAATATTTTCAACGAC
>MDSZ01117205.1_pt1 | contig 10067 bp, 1 predicted proteins | sample 811201 | NCBI WGS metagenome assembly MDSZ01 (sample SAMN05326647, study PRJNA326480) | marine metagenome | isolation source: seawater | place: Indian Ocean: North | collected 2010 | reverse complement strand
GGTGAACAGATAATTTTTGATTCTGATGGTGATCTTCTGAATTTTGCTGATCCTTCACACTGTTTGGATTACTCTTTTGGAGTTGTTAGTCTCTCACAAAATGGGATTTTCACTGACTCAATTAGCGTAAATTTACCGCAAGGAAATATTTATATTCCTGACTCGAATATTTCTAAGTATAGAGGACAGGGCTTTTTGAGCCATGAAGGACTTGTCGAACTAAAGATCGAGAAAGGACTTCTCGACTTAGGAGATTCTGGTGTAACATTTTCATTAGGTGAAAATGCTAAGATTGTTGATGAGAGTCATCCGCTCGTATTTGGAGTGAGCAAAGTTGATGTGAGGTCTAGTGGTCGGCTTGTTTATACAACCGTCGATAATCAAACAGAATATATTCACAGGCCTGCCTTTGAGATATTAGAAAATGATAGAACTAATGGGCAGATTGAAGTATCAGACGAATCAGGTAGAAAATTGTGGACTAGATGTTCCAATGATCTTTATCTTAGGGGTGCTAATGTTTCAGGCGATATAGTAATTAGCGCAGCTTCTGACTGTTCTTCAAGGTTAAGTGCAAAAATTGATTTAGCATCTCAAAATTTTAAGACTCATTTTCCCTACCAAGTTGGCGTTGATTGGAAGCAAGGTTCAATGGTTGTGCTTGAGGATGGGTTAATGGCTCCTGCTTCGAAGTTATCCAAGGTTGAGAAGATTGTAGGTGATTATCAACAGGGTTGTTCTGAAATTTCTTGCTCTGATGACATATCTGGCAAAAGCGTAAAAATGTTGCCTAAGAACATGACTCTGTCTGTGGTTTCAGGTGGAGGACTTGTCAATTATGGAACTTCTTCTTCAGCAGAGGCGCTAATGTGGGGAGGTCGTGGTGATGGAAATGGTGCTATTTCTGAAGATTATCCTTATGCTCATAGAACTGATGTTTTTGAACAGATAAGCTTTTACTCGCCTGGATACCAGCTCTATGCTTTGAAAAATGATTTTTTGAAATCTCCTATCTATAAAGATCAGCTTGGAGACACCAGTCCGAGTGTTCTATTGCTTTCAGGGGTTAGCGGAGATCCCAATAATCATGAATTATTTTCACCTGTTCAAAAATCCTACATTAGTGGATTAGGTCTTTATCCCGGCTTCAATTATGAAGTTCAAGACGACAACCCCAATGATGGGGCTTCAAGGCTAGGTGGTAGTCTTGAAGATTACGAATATAAACTAATGGCCAAAGGTGCTTCAAAGTATTATACCCGTCCTGCTGGTGTTTTCGGTAGACATGTGGCTATTGAAAATTCTCTATCGAATGATCTTAAAATTTATGGTTATGATTTTGGATTGAATTCATTTCAGCTTACATTCATTGGTTCTGAAAATGAAGATTCTTGGGTAAACGGTAATATTACTGTAACAGGACACTCTAGTTTTACTCAGGATTTCAAAGAACTGGCTTTTGATTGCGTAGGTGAACTCAAGGATGCTTTAATTGATTCTAATGATTTATCTGACAAAGCTCTGGTTTACTGGAACTCCTCTTTCACTCCTCGTTCAATTCGATTTGAAAAAGCTCAATTAAACCCTGGCAATTGCCCAGAAATTTACAAAGGTCTGCTCACGATGGGAGTCTCTACGAAAGTAGCAAATGTTCCCACTCAGCTACACGGTGTCTTAGGTTTTGAAGCTGATGATGGTAATTTGCTAACTCAACAATCTGGGGCTGATTATGGAGTTAACTCCGAACTTCGTCTTCCAAGTAATATTTTAATGGAAGGACCGGAAGATAATTATTCAATCGTTCCTGTAAGTAAATTAAGATATTCAAATCCCGACGGAGACCCTAATGCACTGATTGGTCAGCCAGGTGGTTTTGTTTCCTATGCCGCCACCATCGATATTTCATATTTTCGTGATCTTCAGGTTCACATTATTACTTCTGCCAATGAGGGAAATGCTCCTGTTTTCTTGGCTTCAGGATGGGATGAAGGGGGTAATAATTTCTTCAATAATATAAATTTTGATCCGAATCATATTTCTTGGCCGGGCCCCGGAAATGGAATCAATTTAGAGCAATACAAAAGTCCAATTAAACAAACTCCTGAGAAGTATAAAATTCATGCAGAGCAGGACCTATTTGGCTTAATTCCTGTCAAGTATCCACTTACATGGGATGACACGGCGAGGAGCTTTTCTTCTATGGATCCAAAAAAATACAATTTGTTTGTATTAGATATTGAAAATCAGATCGACTTTCTAGATCATTCTACAACTCAATTATCTTTTGGCGCAAAGTTTGATGGTATTCCTCAAATTAATATCTCAAATTTTCTTCATGGTCAAATTGATGGAGCCGCCGAAGCGGTCGCTAATGCAATTTCTGCCCCTCTTAAGGATGGACTGGATCTCGCTTTTGAAGAATTCGAAAAGCATCTTGCTGATTCTCTTGATGACCTTATTGACCCGATTGTTGATGATATTGCTGAATCTGTTCTTGATCCATTATACGAGGTTTTGAAAGCAAGCTATGCAGAAGCCAGAAGGACACGGTCAGATTGGGATTCTTTTGTAAATAGTATGGACGAACAGCTGAATGCCAAAATTTATGCTGCCGATGGGGGTTTAACTGATCTTGAAGAGAAGTTATGTAATTTAGCCATTGCTGAAAACGGGCTTGGTACGCTGACCTCAGATTTAAGTAAGGCATTAGAAAATGTTATCAATGGAATTGATATTATTAATAATAATGTTGAATTAATTCCTGACCCACAGGTTGCTGAAGGTCTGGTCATACAATTTAATCCGGATCCCGAAACAGTAAGTGAAATGATCGCTGGGGGCTTAGTTGATGGTGTAAAACGTGGGATTCTTGATAAGAATGATGATGGAGAATCCAGAGAAATTATCATGAAATTAGTGGTTTCTCTTTTATCTGATTTATTGGAACCAGAGATAGCAGCTTTAATCGAACCTTTAATTAACCCTATGAATCTTGAATTTGAGGATCCTGAGTTGAGTGCAAAACTTAATGCGATTTTGAATAAAATTGATCCGTCTCTTGAAAGAATATCCCAGACTCTTTCTCAGTTAAGAGAGTATCTAGTTTTAATTCATTCCGAGATAAATGCTCTGAATGGGTTGGTTGGTCAATTCGATGATTTAGTTAACGAGGCAAAAATTTCAGTTGATGGGTTCTCGAGAATAATGATGCAATCGGCAACACGTTCTAGGGAATATATTTTGCGAGCAGCTGCCGAAAATGGAATAACTCAAGGAGCCGATGAGATTATCATGTCATTGAATATTTTTGATGACTTTAGTAAAGATGATTTCATTTCCTCTATTAAGACTCAATTGAAAGATTCTATAACAGAGTCCGAATTAATGACGCAGTATCAATTTCTACTTAGGCAGGAACTTTATGATATTGAATCTAGTTTTGAACAAGCCTTCGCATCTGTTTTAAATAATGTATCCAATGTTATGAAAGATTTAATCAGTGAAGTTTCTGGAGTCATTGACGAGGAAATTAATGGTATGACCGGCAATATAAATGATTATATGGGAACTGCAGAAGTATCTGGTTACGCTCATTTTAATGGAGATTCAATTCGAAAGATCAGGCTCGATAATAAAATGCAGATCAAAGTTCCTGATGAGATGATTCTTAATACGTATCTTGAGATTTTAGCTTATAACTCAATGGATTTAGGCAATGTGGATCAAGGAGGTTGTTTAGAGGATGGCGAAGAGTTAGTTGAAATTACAGTTGGAGCTGATGACGTTCCATTTGACTGGATTTCTGATGATATTAGAGCTTCCCTAAATTTTAAAATGTCTGTCAAGAATCAGGGCTCTGGCTATGGTGCCAATGGTGTTGGCGGAGGATTTGAACTTACAGGAGGAACAGTTCAATTTCAAACTTTTGAAATTGATGAATTCGCTGCAACTTTCGCTGCAAGTGCAGATGAGTGTTATCTTGGAGGAAGAGCCAGCGCTCGTTTTGATTCCTATGAAGTTAGTGCGGGCATCTTTTTTGGGAAAACATGTGATGTGACTCCTCTTCAATTAGTCGATGACCAGGTAGGAGATCTTTTTGCTATTTCGGAACCATTTACCCCTCTAGTCGGAGCGTATGTCTATGGTGAAGTGTGGCTGCCTATCTCTGAGCTGGTTTTAGGTGTTCCTGCGACGTGTTTTTTTAATATTTCGGCGGGAGTCGGTACCGGGGTTGGTTTCTTTATTGATGGCAATGACTCACCGGCTTTTGTTGGCAAAATGTTTGCAGGAATTTCAGGTGAAGCCCTATGTGTTGTAAGTATTACTGGTGATGTTTCAATGGTTGGGCTAGTTCAGGATGGATCCTTTTCTGCTTCAGGAGTCGGTCAACTCAGCGGTAAGGCAGGATGGTGTCCTTTTTGTGTTAAGTTTAGTGCCATGGCCACATTATCTTATTCGAATGGGGATTGGGACATTGATTATTAGAACAAAGTTTGTGTATAAAAAAATTAAAAGAATCTGTTTTTTTGTGATGTTCCTAGTGTTCATCCCTTTCAGCATTAAAGTTTCGGCACAGAATTCGGATCCATTGATCTATACAGTTGGTAAAGTTTTCCAAACTGATATTGGTTCCAAAGCATATATTTTATGGCAGCCTGGAAATTTCAAATCCACTTTCGGAAAGCAATTTGCAATTTATCGCAAGTCAGGCAGATCGAATAATCCTAGTCAATATGAACTAATAGGAAGAACAAAACTTCAGACTAGTGCTGGTTCTATAAAAGCGCTTCTAAAATTAGGATCAAGCTTTGATATTGATGCTAAATCTGTTGCAGCTAGAGTTAATGCTTTATATGCTGAATCACTATCTCAGGATCCTTCCGATTTTGAACCCTCGCCCTTAGAGCCAGGCATTGATGAAGCCAAAAGACTTGCTTACTTGCTTGCAGCAGCATCACAAAATGAACAAACTCTCCAAAGAATAGCATTTCTTGGGAGAACTCATCCGGGTATTTATATGTCAATGGGTCATGGTTATGTGATTAACGCGGAAGATGCAGGTGTTTTTACATATGAAATACGAGAAACTGATACGATCGGTACAAATACTAGAGTGATCGGAAGAGTTACCTTGGATCCTGATCAGGCACTAGAATTGCAACGGCCTTCGCGACCTTATCAAGTTTTTTACGCGCCCGATACGAATAATATTCCATCAGCTCGTGATCATTTAGTGGCGAAATTGAGATGGGGAACGCCAGAATCATTAAGACGAATGCTTCCTCACACATTTGGATACAATGTCTATCGGGTTACCGAGGCCAAAGCTATTGAAATGGGCTGGCATCTTGAAAACGTTTTTCCTGATGTAGGTACAATGCTTCAGCTTGTTGAAGAATCTGACTCTAGTCCTGAACCTGAGGCAAAAATAGTCAATAGGCTTCCAGTTTTTGCGGGTAAATTAATGACTGATTTTGAAGCAGCTAATCCTGACCATGATAAAGAAACCTTTTTCGTCCATGATGACAATGAGCTACCTACGAATCCTTTCCTTGATGGTGAAACCTTTTATTATTTTGTCTCCGCACGGGATATTGCGGGTCATCCTGGACTAATTTCTTCAGGAACAAAAGTTGTTATATGCGATCGAATTCCTCCGAAGGCTCCAATCATTGAATCTGTTACAAATGTTTTTGAATCAAAATCAACAAATGCCCTAAAAAATTTACAAGGTAATCAGTATTTTCGTATTCGTATTCGTCATACTGATCAGCAGGGATCGGAAGCGATAAAAAAATATTATATTTATCGCTGGGAAGATGGCACACAACACATTAGAGAAGGCGGTAATTGGGAAAATAACATTGTTGCAGAGATTTCTGAGATTGACCCAGGCGTGAATTATATCGATTGGAATGATAACGATTCTGATGAATCCCCCATGATAATACCGGGAGATGATTCAAAATCTGGTCAGAGTTGGTGGTATACGGTTCGTTCAGAGGACAGCTCCTCATGTATTCCAGGAAATGTATCTCCCCATTCTAGACCAGTATTTGGAGTTCTTCGAGATCGTGTTGGTCCTGGAAGATCTTATGGATTACTAAGTAGATGCGTCGTTCTTCCTACTGTGAGTTGTGGTGATATAACTTCCGATCGACTCGAAGAGTTAGGTCTTCCTGCAAATTTCCATGGTTTGGTCCTCTGCCTTGAAAGAAAAGATAAGATGATAAGATCAATTGAATATAGACTTGAATATAATGATCAAATTATAAAATCAGATTCTCAAGAGTTTTCTTTTTCCAACAAAATTTATAAGGAAATTGCAATTAGTGATAAGATACCTATTAACGAAGTTGTTGTCAGGGTTAGATCAAAGACATCAACAGGCAGTTTAAGTAGATGGGTTAACTGCTTTGAGCCTAAGCTAAATTTAATCAAGGGGGAAGTTCCAATAATGAAGATTATTGGTGAAATCAAAATGTCTTACACTCCGGTAAAGGTTCAAGATGCTGGTTCAATACCACCATCTCATGATGTCACTGGTATTGGAGGTAGTATTACTGGTCCAAGGTTGGACTTTACCATTCCTCAAGGGAGTAAAGAATACCGTATATTTAGAAGAGTAGGTGATGATGGTACTTTTCAATTACTTGATAGAGGAAGTGCCGATGGTCCTGAATTTCCCAACGATCTACTTGATGTTCAATTTATTGACCCTGCCCCGCCAACTGAATCAGGAGTGGAAGTGTGTTATTTTGTTCAAGTATTTGATCGGAATGGTAATTCAGGACCAAGGGTTAAGATAGGTTGTGTCTTGATAAGGTCGAACGATTTAGCTGCACCGATGCTTCATGACCCTGAATATTTGGCAGAGAATGAAAACATGGGCCAGATCAGGCTAAAATGGTTTTGTGATCCTGTGGGGGTAAAGAGATTCGAGATTTGGGCCGCCTCTGAGACTTCCCCAAATCCTAATTTACAATCTGTAAATGTCAGCCCGCAGTTAGGCCTAATTCAAGGATCTCTGATCAAGCCGTCTTCGCCTGCCTCTGATTTATCTTTCATTGGATATCAGACAAAGGCTATAGATTCAGGCGAAATAGGTGAGGGAGGGGAATTTTCTATAAAACTTAATGTACCATCAAACCAGTCTCTACTTTTTGCCGTGCGAGCAGTTGGTGATGGCCCATACATTGATGAAGTTCAGGCCGGGAATGAACCGAGAATTTCTGGGCCTTTTTCTAATATAGTCAATGCGAACTGGAGACCCAACTCAAACAACAATCAGGATCCGGATATCATACCCTGGCCCGCACTTTCTGTACCTGGCGTTTCATCGGTGAATACAAGAGTCGAAAATTACCGACCTGGAGAGGGGCCTTTTTATGCATCTCCATATATCAATCTTGGAGGCATAGAATCCGGATCTGCGTGGATCCTAATGGGTGCAATGAATTCAATTAGAGATGAAAAGAATGGAGGGGTTGGCAGAATGGCCGCAACACAGGATCCTTTGAGCATATTATTTTCATTTAGAAAGCAAAATATTCATCCAGTGTTACCTGAAAACTTGGACCCTATTGCACCTTTTGTTGTTTACAGACATCAACTGCCCACAACGAAAAATCCCGACATCGTTCCAAACCTCGTTCAGGTTTCACCCCTAATCGACAGAATATCATACAAGGATCATGATGCATTTAGAGAAATTAGAGACCCTTTTTTTGAATTAGTTGATTATTCGTATGCAAATGAAAAATCTCAATTAAAAGTTCCACTTGGTGGAATATTTTCTCGTGACCTCATCAAGTCAAAAACACAATTAGGACCCATTGAGATTGGTCAAACACCAAACTATTTAACCCCTTTTAATACACTTGTTTACTGGGTGGATAGAATGCCAGTGGTCAGTGGTGCACGCTATCAATATCTAATAGTACATTTCAGTGATTTAGGTGAGATAGATAGAATCATTCCAACAAATTTTGTAGATCAACCATGAAAATACTAATTCTAATTTTTATTTTTATTAATTTTGCAGGTGCTTCCTCGTTCGTTGATCTTGGAAATGAAATATATGTTCCCTCGGTGACAGATTCCGGGTTTTCTTTGATAGATAAAAAAACAGGCGATGTACGCTTTGTGACCATCGATCGAAATAATGAGATCAATGTCAAGGAGTCTGTACAAACTAATTTATTGGGTGTTACAGGTGCAACTGCAGGCGTTTTGGAAAATAACAAGGAGTATTTGGTTTTGGCATCGCCGCAATCTAATCGATTGGAAATTATTACAAAAGATGATGATATTTTAAGAACAATATTTCCACTTGAACAAGGTCCACAATTTCCAATTAATATCAAACCGGTTACAGTTTCGAATGCTAATTATCCAGAGGAAATTCTTCTTGCTTCTAAATATGATAATAACGGGGAAACCATTACTTTTTACAGAGATCTCCAGAAGAATATTAAGGGTTTGGATAAATTATCAGGACTTGGTTCTATCGCATGTTTGCAACCTTTTATTCAGTCTCAAACAAAGAAAAGGCTTGGAGTCGGAGTTGAGGCCTATGATGAAGGTTCAAGACTATTTTTGATTGGCTATTCGGAATCAAACAAATTGATATACAATCAATCTCATAATGTATCCAATAACACGCAACTTGCTACAAATGTGACAAGGGAGGATGGTGAAACAATCATTATTGGATATTTAGTTGGTGAAAAAAAATTATCCATTATTGTTGCAGATGAATTATCTAAGCTAGATAAACCTATAGATATTAAAATTGATTTTAATATAGGTTCTATTGTTCCGATTGGTGATGACGAAGAGCCGTCTGGAATACTTGTTAATTCTGAAGATGGAAGTATTGCAGCACATTATCAAATAACTAAAGACAATAAACTTAGTCCTGTTACTTCATTTATACCTGAAGGGGGAACTTTTATGAATGGAATGGTATCTGTACCAAAGAAAGGTATCCTTATGCTGACCAAGAGGGCTGATTCTTCTAGTTCTGGAATGCAATTCTTTAGGTGGGATGGAAATAAATGGGAGTCCATAAAAAAGTTAGATCTACCAAAATTATCAAACCAAAGCACTGATTATCCTACCCTTTTCTGGTTTTCCTCTGAACCTCTTGTAAGTGCGGATGCGTCTCTTTTAGATTTCCAGAAAGTTTCAGATTGGACCACTGGAGGTTCAGGAACAATTGATGGGCCAACAGTCTCAAATTTATATCGTGAGACTTTTCTTAGTTCAGTTGAAGGATTAGGTTTGCCCGAAGTTTTCACACCTCAAGTTCCCTCTGGTGCCGCAAGTTATATGACTAATCAATATACAAATACTATTTCTTTGTCAGCTTTGGATTCAATCACGGCTCTTTCGATCCCCAAAATAAATATTTCTCCAAAATCTGGTAATTTTGACCGGCCTTTTTTGATAAATGCCTCAACTGACGATTCAGCATTAATTTATTACCGTGAAAATGAAATACAATCACCTTGGAAAGTCTATAAGAGTCCCATTCTAGTATCTTATCCGAGAAATTTGCAGTTTTACTCGCAGAGCGCTTTTTCAAGGAGTCCAATAATTAGTAGAGAATTTAATTTTGATATTAATGAAGTGAAATCCTTTGACTCTGACGGTGATTCTGTGCCCGACTTTGTGGAGCAATCATTCGGAATTAAACCATCCGCTGGTGTGGATTCTGATTCCGACGGGTTTACTGATCTCGATGAAATCCTTCAAGGCACTTCTCCAGATAATGCCGAAAGCAAACCGGACATTTCCTCTAAACCTTTTGTTGGTCAGAGTTTTCGCATTGCAGTGAGCCCTAGAGATTATAACTCTATACCTGCAATTCCTGGAGAAGTATTTACCAATAAGCCGCCTGTTTTCGTGAATCTTCGTGGCATGAGGTCAGAACTATTGGACAGAAACACTGTAGAAAAAGTATATAACCCTCTGGCAATTTCAGATAGCAGGGTTGCAATTTTAGAGCCTAATAAAGCGGTTTCAATTAACGAATGGGTCATTTTAAATTCACCTGATTTTTT
>MDSZ01086235.1_pt1 | contig 10067 bp, 9 predicted proteins | sample 811201 | NCBI WGS metagenome assembly MDSZ01 (sample SAMN05326647, study PRJNA326480) | marine metagenome | isolation source: seawater | place: Indian Ocean: North | collected 2010 | reverse complement strand
TGGTGATGATGCGAAGTTGGAAGAACTTTGGAAGACACAATATGCTCTTTCAGAATTCACTGACCCAAGTAACTTCAAGTCATACGACGAACTTAAGACTAAGTTGAACCAAGTAGTAGGTAATGACATTCGAAGCACAGCAAGTAATGACTTTTCCCGTGCAGAGGATACAAACTCTCCCCCCAAGTCTGATGCATCATCGTCATCAGCCGCTGAAGAACCCGTCGATGAGGATGGTGAGTCCGGCGATGCCCTCTCTTACTTTGAGAAGTTGGCAAACGAAGGTTGATAGAACTTCGTTAAATCGATGTGAAAAGGGGCTCCTTCGGGAGTCCCTTTTCTATTACCGTCTTCTTGCTAATAAGTCGTTTAGACTTGATTCATTATTTCTTGGATTGATTGGCATAGCAAATGTTTGTGTGTTGTTTACTACATTACTTGTTCTAATCATATTTCCTTGTGGCTTCTTCGAATCGTCGCCAAGGAGACCTAGTCTCCCAATAAGAGTTTCTTGCTGTAGCATTTGTCTTGCAGTTCTTGTATCTTTGATATCTTGGTTCATATCGGTAAGTCTTTGAAGAACATATCCAACTTGGTCTACATCAACCTGTTCCATTTTGAAGAGAGCGTCACTTAGTTTATCAAAAGCGTCCCCCAATTTATCAAGAGATTTGATTGCTCCATCCAGTCCTTCATATCTCCGAGCATAGGCGATGTCTTTCATCGCTTTCGTCAACCAATAAAGAGACACTCCCTTCGACGAAGAAGTCAATACTTGCATTATACTTAATAGTGCATTCGAGAATCGTTGAAGTGGGGCGGCTGCCGAAACTAACTGAGGAACGAATGCCACGATTTCTTCTAGAAGTTGAAGTGGGTCTTTCTTTTCCTTTTGTTCAATACCAAGAAGACTTCCCAACCAACCAGTGGCTTTCTTCATTGCACCACCAAGGAAACCACCAATCGTACCAAGTAGTCCTGGCTCGTTTACTTGGAATGCTTTCAATGCACCACCAAGTGAAGCGATAACACCGATTGTTTCTCTTGCTTGGTCACCATCAATTTCTACAGCGGCAAATCTATTGAGTGCGCCAATCATTCCGTCGATTGCTTTTGGTGCTTCAAGTAAATCTTGAACAGGGAATGATGCTAACGCACCAAGAATTTCCATTGCTGATGGTGCTTTCTCTTGACCAAACCATCCTGCTACCCAGTTACCAACACCTGCAACAACATTTGCGGCAGCACCAAGCACGGCGCCACCTGCTCCGACTGCCATAAATCCTGCTAATGCGGCAGTCACCGCAATTATACCACCTGCGGTCAAGAACAATCCAGGTCCTACTGCCGGACTAGATAACCGTTCAAAGGTATCCGTTATCGTTGTGATTACTTCGACGAGTCCACCTGCAATAGCACTTACAACTGTGGCAATCGCATCGCCTACTGCTGTTATGGAATCTACAATAATCGTACCAAGAAGTTCAAAGAATGGTATCGCTTTATCTACCGCACCGGCAAATTCTTGCATCGCTTTACCGAGAATCCACATTGCACCCGCAACAACGACAAGTGCAACAGCACCTAGTAGTAGTGCTACTGCACCAACACCAGACATCATTAATGCACCAAGAGCAGTAAGAGAACCTACCAGTACTAGCATTGAAACTGCGGCTACTCCTACCGCTTTCCAACTTACCTTGGTGAATTCTCCCATTGCTTTAGCAAATATGAATATTCCTGCGGCGACGATTGTTAATGCAAGTGCGCCAATCAGAGCCTGTGGTTTACCAAAGTGTGAAATACCTTTGGCAAGCATTCCCATAAAGTCAGCAATACCTTTACCGATTGTTTTGAGAATCTTACCAAGAGATTTCATTACACTGTTTATCACATCACCGATAGATTTGAGGACTTTACCAATAGTCTTGATAATCGAAGAAACAACATCCTTTACACCGTTAAAGATATTTTTGATTGTCTTTAATATGCTTTGGAAAATTCCCTTGAGTTTATCTGTAATTTTCTTTAGGAAATTGGTTCGTCTGTCGCTCATTGATAATGCACTGCTTTGTGCTTTATCGGTAGATTTGAAGAATTTACTTAGACCAGCAGACCATTTCTTCGGCATAATGAAACCGACTGCTTTACCAATACCACCTGCAACTGCACCAACTACTTTCTTGAGTGGTGTCATTAGGAAGTTAGCGGCTTGTGCTACCCATTTACCAGACAACGCAGCCAACACTGCGTTCATAAATCCGCCAGGGATTCTTGGGCAGGGGTCAGCATCACCACCGCCTCCTCCTTCACCTTGAGCGTCAATCAGTTCGTCGTGACGCCTCTCATTAATTCTTCTTTGTTCTGCGGCATCTTCTTTTTGGTCTAATACTGCGTTAGTTGATTTATGTTCTAGACCTATTAATTCTTTAAAGTTTTGATTCTGTTCACGGAGTTCAGCGACAACTGCTTTGAACCCCATATCGAATGCTTTTGCTTGTGAGCCTTCGTGTCCTTCACCTTGAGTGAATCTGCTACCTGCGAATGCTTTTCCGCCTGCGGTTGCAACATCCTGTTGTCCAGTCATCTGAAGTTGACCAGCCATCGAGGCTTGTGCTTCTTTGTGTGCCTTGCGTCTTCGGATGGTAGCACCAACAAACTTACCTAGAATACCACCACCTAGAAGACCCTCGGCGAATTTATCAATAGAACCGAGTGATTCTGTAATTGCACCTTTGAGTATGGAAGTTTTCGAAGTAAGAGAATCCAAACCACGCATTGCGGTTTTAGACATAAAGTCAAATCTATCTGCTTCCTCTTTGCTGAGTTGCTTCATGCCTTGGTCACGCATGGCGTGCATCTCGGCAAAGATAGATTGAGTCTTTTCTTGGTCTGCGTCACGCAGTTCTTCCATCAGGGCGGCAAGTCGTTTCTCCATAAACTTGCCAGTTTCACTTTGCATATCCCCGAATTGTGAGATTTGTTCATTTACATCACGAATATTCTCATCTGCTAAAGAATTAATATCAAATTTAATTCTATCAGCCCAGTTGCGTGTTGCTCTAAAGGAAGCAGTTAGTTCTTTGTTGAATCCCGCAAGAGAATCCCTTTGCATTGTCAAGAAGTTACCAACACCATCTACAACAGTGCCGGCATTGGCGACATATTCCTTAACCTCAGTAGACATGTTACTGAATGACTTATCAATGGCGTTCAGGTCTTCCTTGAACGCATTCTGCTTCTTGATAAGTTCAGTAATGTCTTTTTGCTTGGCTGGTTGTTTGTCTTTTGCCATACTACCTTCTCATTTTAGCGTTTTCTTCAGCAATCCTTTTGTTTTCTTCTTCAATATGCTCGTTCAACAAACCGACATATAAGTCTCTCTCCCAAGGCATCATCGCTTCAATCTCTGTTAGACTCCATTGATGATGTTGTATCATCGCAAAGTTAGTCTTCACCATATTAATCAGGTTGTTGTGAGAGAGGCCGACTCGAAAAAATCCTGAAGTCCAGACAACCTTACTGAGTTCTTCTCGCCACATTTAGGACAAGTCCAATTAAGGTCGTGTTGTAACTTCGGCATATTTTCAAAGAAGTCTGAAATCTTTTTGAATTGCTCCTGTGGTAAATTCTCGATAAATTCGTTTACTTCATCCTTAGTAAAGTCATTGTAAATTTGCTCTTCATCGTAAATATTATCAATACAACTGGAAATCAATTCAAACAATGCTTGTGCATCTCCTTCTTCTGGAGATTCTTTAACAACGCCAAGTGTGGGATATTTCATAGTTACCCCGATACTTTCGTTTAACTGAATTCTAAAGTCCACTTTCTTTTTGGGGAAATGAACCTTTACTTTCTTCAAATCAATACTTGCATTTGTTACTTCTCCGCAATGCTCACACTTAACTTGAATCTTTGCAACTTCTTCGATTGATTTAATTCGAAGTTGAAGAAAGAGGAATTCGACATCAAACATTGGTAGGTTGTCTACATCAACAGCCCCGTCTGTACAGTTGTTAATAATCTGACGAAGTGCATTCGAAATCTCAGATTGTTTTCCACCCTCCATAGCCATAAGTAGAAGTTTCTCTTCTTTAACTAAGAAAGGTCTATACTTAAGTGCTTCTCCTGTCGAGGGAAGTTTTGTCTCGTAGAAAGGTGTTGAAATTTTTGGTAAAGCCATAATATTCTCCTAGTGACTCAATTCGTTCAAGAGCCGCCGCCTCCTGAATAAAGTTCATTTTGTGGGATTTGTTCCCAACGACGAAAAGCAAAATCTACAGTTTGCTTCATATATGTATCTCTTTGTTCATATCCTACTTCAATCGCCTGAAGAGATTTTGGATATGCTTCCACAACTCTTACGCCATATATTGGGTACGCACCGCCGTGATAGTTGGGGTCTCCAAAACCGTCAGATTGAGTTGTTGGGTATTGGTATATTAATATATCAGAAGTGTAATCACGATAATAGTTGAAATCGCCAGTTTCTGAATCATAAATGGCATCGTGCCACGCCTGGAAAAATTTTCTCATAGTCATATATGCGTCCATACGGAATGTTAATGACAAATCTCCAGAAAATAATCTTTCATATGCTAGTTCTCGAACTGGTCCGTGAATTCTATTTGGTTGGGTAGAAACAGCACTTCCTGGCAAGGATGCAGCCTCACACAAATAGGTCATATCTTTTGCGGACGGACCAATCATACCTGATTGCACTGCGTTACTTAAAGCAGTTTGAAATCCTTTGCCCGAAAAGGTTACCTCGTAGAGATATGGTTTCACATATCCTCTAAAATTAGCCATCCAATCTGCAACATTATTTGGAATTCTAGGTGCTGACATTTATAATTGTTCTTCCCTAATTGTATTAGCCCATATAGCCGTCTTACCTTGCTTCTTGAATCTCTCTACGGGTAGATTCACAGCAATCGGCCAGTCTTCTGCTGATATATTTATAAGATTTCCTGTAACTAATCCTACTTTATATTGGCGAAAACACGGCTTGAGTATCTTCCATTTTCTATCTTTAATCATTGTTCCATATGGCAGCATAATTCTATTACCTTGTCTGAATTTCTGCATTTCCATAAACAAAGTGAGTCTTCTTTTGGGTGGGAGGTAGTGCAAATTAACTCCAAAGAAGGTGTCTTTCTTTCTGCTCAACATTAGAACAAGAGGAAAGGTATCATAGAAAGGAAGAGTGGCTTGATATTCTGGTTGATTATAGAAGAAGAAGTACATCATCCCCTGAAAGAATCTTCGCCTGCCTCTGATTGGGTCAGAGATTATTTGATTTCTTAACTGGTTGTACTCCGATGCTGATACTTCTTTGTTGATTGTTTTTCTGAACCAGTCAAGACTATTGACCAAAGGAATCCCAGATTCGCTTCTTAACTTCTGAAACGAATCAAATATACTTGTACCTGTGAATATCTGTTTAGCCATTCTTCTTTCCTGTGAATAGGGTGTCCTCTGTTAATATCTGAAATTTCCATCCTCTATTCTCAGCGAACTCTTTGGCTGCTTTCCACTTTGCACTGTTGATTCCCCAAGTCTTTACTTCTTCAATGTATCTCTTTGTTCTTCGTTCTGGTCTTTCAGGGGGACTGCATTGCTTCTTTGGTTTAATTTCAATAAGCCTTGTTTCTTCAAATCCCTGTTTGTTTTTTGTCTTTACAATGAAATCAACAAAGTACCGATGAACTCTGTTGTCTATTGGTGATTTGTATGGTATAAATAATTCTTCCGAACCCCATTCTAAAACAGAATCTTGTTCATCACAAAACACCATAAATCGCCTCTCCCACAAAGAACGATAAATAATATTCGTAGGGTCGCCGATGTACTTATGTGGTTTTTTGGGTCGAAATTTTCCTTTGTATGGCATACATAATATGTATTAGAACTCTATCAGGAGAAACAAATGGCAACAAATCTAATGAAATTTCCTACCGATTTAGGAGAGAATCCCGAAAATCATCACTTTATGGTTTTCAGGATTTATTCTAACTCATCAGCAGGACTTCTTGGTGGTATCAAGAATGTTGACGGAAGCGCCAGTTCGCAGCCAGCAGAAGATAGTCTACTGGCTAAATTGGACAAGCGACGAGGACAAGAACCACAATACACAGGGAAAGCACAGAGAACGGACGCCTTCGGTGAGTTGGACACAGATGTTGATGAAGACGAACAAGGGCAAATAGGGGAAAATGTCGGAGCGGCACTCAAAGTAGCATTCAGTGATACCCAATACGCAAGAGCAAAAAAGGTAAACCAAGATGCAATATATCTTCCTATGCCAGCGGCTATTAATATGACAGATGCTTGGACTTGGGAGACAGTTTCGTTTCAAAAGTCTGCGATTGGTGAAATGCTCAAAGGTGACTTCAGCGAAGGCTTAGAGAAAGCATTCCAAGATACCATTGGCAATGTTGCAAAAATTACAACTGAAAATGCAGACAAGATGATGCAACACGCTGTTAGAAGAGTTACAAATCCAAGAAAGGAATCTATGTTCCAAGAGCCGGGAATGAGAGCCTATTCTTTTGAATTTGATTTCGCTCCAAGAGATGCACAAGAATCTCAAATGGCACAAAACATAATTCAACTCTTCAAGTATCACTCTGCTCCAGAATTGTTTGAAGGTAACAATGCAATGTATAATTACCCTTCAGAATTTCAAATGTATTTTGTATCCAACGGCGACGAAAACGAATACATTGGCAAAATAGACAGATGTGCATGTACATCGGTTGCTGTTAATTATACAAATGCAAATATGTGGTCAGCATTCAAAGGCACTGGCGCACCAACACACCTCAAATTATCATTAGAGTTTACTGAACTATCATTGCAATCAAGAAACAGTTTGATGAAGATGGATGGAAAACCAACCGATGGTAAGACCAATAAGACCCTTTGGGTAGAATAAAGGAAGGTAGCGAATAATGTTTTTTGATAAATTCCCATTAATCAGATATGATGTAAGCAAAGATGGAAATCGTAAACTTGCTGTAGATGTTCTAAAGAGAGTGGTGTTTCGTAACGAAGTAAGAAACCAAGGAAATCTCTTTCGTAACTATACAATCAAAGATGGAGAAACTCCAGAACAAGTCGCGTATTCGTTGTATGGTGAGTGCGAACTACATTGGATTCTTTTGTTGATGAATGAAATCATTGACCCATACTTTGAGTGGCCTATGAGCGAATCACAGTTAAATGATTATGTTGCAAAAAAATATCCAGGTCAGGCAATTTATCTTGGAAACAGTGAGGGACTACACTTTACAAAAAATGAAGAAGTTTTTGTCTCTGATTATAATGGAACAGGAGTTGCGTATAAAGATAGAAGGGCTCTTGTAGATTCGTATGACCCAACTACAAGAAAATTAACACTATACTCCCAATCTGGTGTAAGTGACATTGCAGTTGGAGATACTATAGAAGGAAAGTCTAGTGGCACAACAGGAGATGTTACAAGGGCAGTAAGAGAAAACGGGGAATCGTTACATCACTTCGAAGATGCAAACACAGATTATCTTTATACTAAAGTTGACCCGTTAGCAACTCCGCCAGTAAGTGGTGTACAAGTTCCTATTGGAGCAACTGGTAGTTCTTGGGAGAGTGGCACACAGGGTGTGACTTTTGGTGATACGATTTTGCATTCATATGTAAACAGTTTAGATTCTAGTGTAACAACACATTCTGTAGTGACAAATAGAGAATATGAAAGAAGACTAAACGAATCAAGAAGAAACATAAAGGTATTGTTGCAAAGTTATGTTAGTACCGTGGTTGAAGATTTTGCAAGGGTTATTAATTCATGAGTAAAGTACGACAAAAAGGCGTAAACCAATGGGATGAGAAGAACCCAACTACTACTCATCACGAAGGATACGCTGGCGATAATGATTATAAGTTAAGTAAGGTTCAGATAGAATCTCCATCTGGTGGTAAAGTTGACATTCAGGGCATACTTATTGGTTGTTCTATTTACGAAGACTTGTTTAGCAACACTATGTCTTGTTCGGTAAGTTACCAAGATACAAACAACATTGCGAGACACTTGCCAATCATTGGACAAAGAGAGAAGTTAATAATCGAATTTAAGATTCCTGGCGAAAAACAAATGTTGGAATATAAATTTGACATTTACAAAGTAAGCACCAAGCAAATTTCTACAGTTGGCAAAAAGACAGCAGTTACACTGAAGGGTGTTTCGTCTGAACAATTTAATAATGTTCATACCAGAATTAGTAAATCTTTCTATGGAACAATCGATGAGATGGTTTCAGCAATATACAAAGATTTCGTCAAGGACGATAAAGAACTCAAAACTGTAACAAAAACAAATTCAGAAAAAAGAAAATTCATAATTCCAAATTGGCATCCTTTCGATGCAATTAATTGGCTATCAGCAAGAGCAAGCGAAGAAGAAAAGTCAGATGCTTGTAATTATATATTCTATCAAGATAGAGATGGTTATCACTTTACTACTTTAAATACATTGTTAGATGTTCCAGAACCAAAACAACAATACTTCTATTTTCCAAGAAGGTTCAGGGAAAATCCAGGCGGATTTAGAGACCCCGGCTATGAAACTACAAACATACAAAGACTCACAATCGAAGAGCCAGGCGATAGACTTGAAGAGAATATGAGAGGAATGTATGGTTCAAAGATTTTGACCCACGATATTGTAAGAAAGCATTATGAGTTTAAAGAATTTAGTTTGAAGAAGAAATTTGATAGCGTAGCACACGCCGAAAAAGAATATCCCATTGCTAAGGAATTGGATGAGTTCAGCAACAAACCAGATACCTTCTTTAACTTTATGCCTATTCACAAAAACTTAAATCAAGAAAACGAATTACACGGTGGGGATACGGTTGAGCAGAATGAGAAATATGCAGAGTGGCACTTAAATAGAGAATCCCTGTTAAGACAAATAGGTTCTACTATTGTAACCGTCACTACTTCTGGGGACTCAAGAAGAAAATGTGGAGATGTTGTACATTTGACTGTTACTCCATTGCAACCAAGTTCTAAGAAGGACATTAATCTTGATAAATATCTTAGTGGGAAGTATATCGTCACTTCCATTAAACACAATCTCGGCGAAGATGGATATGTAATGGATATGGAACTCAGTAAAGATGGTAATCAAGATAAATATCCAAAGAAGTCTACATTCGTTGAAGAAGTGAAAGAGAACATAGAAATTGAATCTACTTAGGAAATAATAAATGTTAAGATTTAATCAACACGAAGAAATAAATGAGGGAATGAAAATCCTCAACGAGAAAGAAATCATCCTTGGTAAACGAGGAGAGAAGTACGGACAGATTTGTTTCTTGGTTGGTGGTGCAGGTAGTGGCAAAGGTTATGCCAAAACTCACTTTCTTCAAGGAGATAAATTTAAGAGTCGTGATGTTGATGAATGGAAGAAGGCGTTTCTCAAACTTGCTATGTTGCAGAACAAATATCCTGAACTGAAGGCTTTAGATTTGACGAATGATGATGATGTTACTACTCTTCATATGTGGGTAAAGGAAAGAGGAATTAAAGAGAAGACTCTCGACCTTATTCTCTCGCAAGCAAAAATTGGAAAACTTCCAAACATACTCTTTGACATTACCTACAAAGATAAAGAAGATGTGGATAAACTTCTGCCTGGATTATTGGCTGCGGGATATGAACCATCAGGAATTCACCTTGTTTGGGTGCTTACTAATTACGCTATTGCTGTTAAACAAAACAAAGACCCAAGACGAGGAAGAGTTGTAAGAGATGATATTATGCTTACTACTCATTCTGGCGCTTCAAACAATATGTACGCTGTTCTAAAGAGCGGTACTCCGTCTGGGATTGATGGTGGTGTTTATATTATTCTTGGTGGTGCAGAGCATACTGTTTATTACAAAGATTCAGAAGGGACTCCTCTTGACGGTGTTCAGAGCAATAGAACTGTAATTAAAGATTTCAAATATTTGAAACTCAAAGACCCTGGCAAACCAATGACAACAGATGCGGGGTTGCGTGACCAAGCATACAAATGG
>MDSZ01209618.1_pt1 | contig 10068 bp, 9 predicted proteins | sample 811201 | NCBI WGS metagenome assembly MDSZ01 (sample SAMN05326647, study PRJNA326480) | marine metagenome | isolation source: seawater | place: Indian Ocean: North | collected 2010 | reverse complement strand
TTGAAAAACTGATGCCAAAAATCGAAAATTTAAAATCTTTTGTAAAAAATGGCGATTTAAGTTCTACCTTAAAGTTATTGGAGGATGTTGTTCCTGAATGGATCCCAGATGAATCTACACAAAATAAATCTCATGATCTATAGCTTGTATGTACAAAAATAATAAATTAAATAATTTATACTACAATTTAAAACAAAAGTGTTTTAGATAATTGAATCAACTACCACTCTTTACTTTCATAGTAGGAACGAGGCCTGAAGCAATCAAGCTAGCTCCAGTTATTAAAATTTTTAGTTCTCAGAAGATTGTAAATACGCGTTTGATATTAACTGGCCAACATAAATCAATGGTTAATCAGGTTATTGATATATTTAATCTGAAGGTAGATTTGGATCTTCAAATTATGAAAAAGAACCAAACTCTTTCTCATATAACTATTGCAGTTATTGATGGACTTAATAAAGAATTCAAAAAATTTAAGCCTGACCTTTTAATTGTCCAAGGCGATACATCGACGGCATTCTCTGCAGCATTAGCAGCATTTTATAATATGATTCCGATAGCTCATGTTGAAGCTGGGTTGCGAACTGATAATTTATTTAATCCTTATCCAGAAGAATGTAATAGAAGACTTATTTCTCAATTGTCATCAATTCATTTTGCTCCTACAGAATTATCTAGAAATAATCTCTTAGATTCAAATGTTCAAGGAATTATAAAAGTAACCGGAAACACTGTAATTGATGCACTTAAATATACAGCAAAAAAAGTTCCTAACTTTTCAATAGATGGAATTGAATTGAATAAATTTAAACTGATTCTGGCTACAGTTCATAGAAGAGAAAATTGGGGGAAGGATTTAATTCAAATTGCTAAAGGTTTGAGAAAAATTGTTGAAGAAATTAATGATGTTGTTCTTTTGCTTCCTATGCACATAAATCCCATTGTAAGAGAGCCATTGAAGCAAATTCTAGGAGGTCACCCCAGAATTTTTTTAACAGAACCACTGAGTTATGAAAATTTAGTATCAGCAATGAAATCCTCAACTTTAATAATTTCTGATTCTGGAGGTATACAGGAAGAAGCTCCAACTTTTGGAAAGCCAGTGCTTGTATTGAGAGAGAATACTGAAAGAATTGAAGTTATTGAATATGGAGTTGCTAAATTAGTAGGAACTAATAAAGAAAAAATCTTTAAAGAAGCAGAAATCTTATTAACTGATAATCTTGCATATAGTAAAATGTCAAAAAAAACTAATCCATATGGAGATGGCAATGCAAGTATCAAAATTTTAGAGACTTGTTTTGAATATTTAAAAGTTAAAAAATCTAAATGATTGTATATATTAATTTTAGGAATCTATTTTATAAAAATCTTTATACCAATCAATAAAATTCTTTACACCAATACTTACTGGAGTTTGAGGTCTAAAATTTGTCCAAGATTCAAGAGATGATGTATCAGAAAAGGTTGATATTACCTCTCCAGGTTGAATAGGCAAAAATTCTTTCTTGGCCTTTCGGTTTAGACATATTTCAATATTATTAACAAAATCTAATAGTTTTACTGGGTTTGAATTGCCAATATTAAATATTTTATGAGGAGCGAAACTAGATGAAGGGTCAGGATAACTAGGATCAAAATTCTTATCAGGAATCGCTGGCTTCTTAATCAATATCATCATACTCTCAATAATATCCTCTATGTAGGTAAAGTCTCTATACATTTCTCCTTCTCCAAATATTTTTATCGTCTTCCCTTCAAGGATTGATTTTGTAAAAAGAAATAAAGCCATATCAGGCCTTCCCCAGGGGCCATATACAGTAAAGAACCTTAATCCAATGGAAGGAATATTATATAAATGGCTATAACTATGAGCCATTAATTCATTTGCTTTTTTGCTAGCGGCATAGAGACTAATTGGATGATCTACACTTTGTTTCTCAGAAAAAGGCATGTTCGTATTCCCACCATAAACAGAACTGCTGCTTGCGTAGATAAGATTATTTATTTGATGCTTTCTGCAACACTCTAAAATGTTCCCAAATCCCACAAGGTTAGATTGAATATATGATGAAGGGTTGATAAGAGAATACCTAACCCCAGCCTGTGCAGCTAAATGTATAACCACCTTTGGTTTAAATTTTTTAAAGGCCTCTTCGACAGCTTTATAGTCTTCTAAATTATTCCTAATCATTTCAAAATCAACATTATTATTTTTTGCAGTTTGATCAAGTATTTTATATCTTGCTTCTTTCAATTTTGGATCATAGTAGTCATTAAAGTTATCAAAGCCTACTATGAGCTCTCTATCTTTGATAAGTCTTAGAGCTAAGTGGAAACCTATAAATCCGCTAGCTCCTGTAATTAATATAGTCATGCAAATTTATTAGAAAATACTTTAAAAATAAAAACTATATTATTGCATAATTTTAGACTTAGAAAATTTTTTTGAAATTTAGGCGTCATTATTACTCCTATCTAATCCATCACCAACTCTCCAGAAGTTTATTCCAGCATCAACAACTTTACGAGGTTCTAAAATAGACCTTGCATCAAATACCCATGCGGGAGATCGCATCTGACTAGCTTTCTCTTCCCAAATAATTTCAGAATATTCATCCCATTCAGTTAATACAATTACTGCATCTGCTTCATTAAATACATTGTCAAGGCTTTTGACCTTAAACCATGAGCCCTCTAATCCTTTTTCTTTAGACCCTTTAATATTCTCATTTGGAGTTAAATCCAAGTCTTGGGAAATTTGTTTTGGATCAACTTTTGGATCATGTATGTGGAGTATTGCTCCCTCTTCTAAAAGGTCTTTGCAGATTTGAATGGCTGATGACTCACGTGTATCATTAGTATTTTTCTTAAAAGCAAATCCAAGAATTACTAATTTTTTTCCAGATAATGTGCCATATAGTTTGTTTGTAATAAGTTTAGATATTCTATGTTGATGCCATTTATTTAAAGTAACAACTGAGTTCCAGAAATTTCCAACTTCAGGTATTCCAAAATATTCACAAAGATAAACAAGATTCAAGATGTCTTTTTTAAAACAACTTCCTCCAAATCCCGGACCTGAATCAAGAAATTTTGAGCCTATCCTACTATCAGAACCAATTGCCCTTGCAACCTCTCTAATATCTGCCCCTGTAATCTCACATAAAGCACCAATTGAGTTGATAGAACTTATTCTTTGGGCCAAAAATGCATTCGCGGTAAGTTTTGCTAATTCACTACTCCAAATGTTGGTTTTTAATATTTTCTCTTGAGGTATCCAATTTAAATAAATATCATTTAATAATTTAATAGCATTCTCATTTTCACCTCCAATAAGAACTCTATCTGGATTTATTAAATCATCAATAGCTGAACCTTCAGCAAGAAATTCGGGGTTTGATAAAACATCAAAAGTTGAGGTGCTCGATTTATATTTAGAGTTAACCTGAGATTGTTCTAGAATCGATTTGATTACTTCAGCTGTTCTTACAGGTAATGTACTTTTTTCTACAACAATAGTATGACCTTTCGAATAATTTGCTACTTGTCTCGCACAAGCCTCAACCCATTTTAAATCACTAGCCTTTCCAGCTCCTACTCCTGACTTTTTTGTTGGTGTATTTACAGAAATAAAAATCATATCTGCTTGTTCAATTTTTTCTTTTATTTGAGTAGAGAAATGTAAGTTTTTGCCTCTTGAAACTTTAATTATTTGAGCCAATCCAGGTTCATAAATTGGAAGATTATTTAAATCATCACTATTCCATTGATTTATTCTTTTTTCATTAATATCTACAATATTGACTTGTATGTTTTTACATTTATTTGCAATTACTGCCATTGTTGGTCCTCCAACATATCCTGCTCCAATACAACATATATTTTTAATATGGTTTTGCATTACTGATATTTAAGTTTTTATTGTTTTATAAATTTAGTAAAAAGAGTATCTCTTTATGGTTAATTATTAATCCTAGTATACGTTAAGACATATTATTTCTTTTTTTTATTGCATTAGAAATCTTTTTCATATAAATTCTAAAATAAAAATATAAAAAGAGTCTAGGGTATGAAAAATATTTTGGTTACTGGTGGTGCCGGATTTATTGGAAGTCATACCTGCCTGATTTTACTTCAAAAAGGATTTAATGTTTTTGTAATTGATTCATTTTCAAATAGTTCTCCATTTGCATTAGAGAAAGTTAATAAGGTTTTGATAAATCAAAAAATACTTAAATCAAATTTGCAGGTTTTTAGAGGAGATATTCTTGATCCATGCTTTTTGGAAAATGTGTTTAAAAAAATCATTGATACTTTTGAAAGTATTGATGGAGTCTTACATTTTGCCGGATTGAAATCAGTTAAAGAATCATTTGATAACCCTTTTTTATATTGGAAAGTTAATTTTCTAGGAACTTATTATTTAATGGAGAAGATAATCAGATTTAAATGTAAGAACTTAGTTTTCAGTAGTAGTGCTGCCATATATTCAGCAAAAAATAATTCTTATTTAAAAGAAACTTCAGAGAAAAATCCATCTAGTCCTTATGGGAAAACCAAATTGGCTATAGAACAACTATTAGAGGATATTTTTAAATCTAACAAGAAAAATATTAATATATCTTGCTTAAGATATTTTAATCCTATTGGGGCTCATGAATCAGGCTTTATTGGTGAATGTCCTAAAGGCGAACCGAATAATATTTTCCCTCTTTTAGTTAATGCAGCAATTGGGAAGAATAAAGTTTTAAATATTTATGGAAGTGATTGGCCTACTAAAGATGGAACAGCAATAAGAGACTACATTCACGTCATGGATGTGGCTGAGGCACACGTTAAGGTTCTAGAGTATCTACTTAGTAATAAAGAAATTTATATTGCATTTAATATAGGAACTGGGAAAGGTACCACAATTCTTGAACTTATTAAAACATTTGAAAATGTAAATAATGTGAAAGTTCCATATATTTATTCTGAAAGAAGAATAGGAGATGAAGCCTATGTGGTGGCTGACAATTCGTATTCAGTTTCAAAGTTAAATTTGATGCCTATAAGATCCATTGAGGATATGTGTAGGGATAGTTGGAAATGGATACAAAATAATAAAAATGGATATTATTAGCCTACTCCCTAACTAATAAATTGCTTTCCTCAATTATTTTTTTCGATCCCGCAAGTAATATCCAAGCTATAAGACTTATTCTTCCATCAAAATATGGAATATCCACTAGATGCATCAAAGATATTAAAATCAAAGAACCAACCCAGGCTCTATCAATTATATTATGAATATTTATTTTATTATTGTTCCTAAAAATTCTTTGATATGAGTTAAATATCAAATTTGATACTGGCAAAATCACACATAAACTAGCAAGAATCCCATAGCTAATTATTAGCTCGAGAAGTAGGTTATGTGAATGCCCATACCAAGTTCCTGTTTCCTCTAAAAAAAATGTAGAGAAAGATGTTGAACCGCTTCCAAATAATGGATTATTAGAGATCATTCTTATTGCGCTTATCCATAAATCAGATCTTGTTGGTGTTAGGGAATTAATCCCATAATTAGTAACTTTTAACCATATACCTTGGGGAATGATTCCCTTTAAGAAAATTTGAAAGTTCTCTCCAAAAATTGGAAAATTTATATTTAAAATAATTAGAAAGATTACAAATAGAAATATTAGAAACAACCTTTTTATCCTTCTCTCGAAAATAATTGGTATTGCAAAGAGTAAGCAAATCCAAGCTGAACGAGAGCTTGTCAAAAGTGTTATAAAAGAAACTGAGAAAAGGATAATATAATGAAAATATTTTCTTATTATGTTTTCCCCATTAAATAAGATTAAAGAAAGACAAAAGGGCCAGATTACAATTAGCCATGCTCCAAGATAATTTTGATTATTAAATAATCCAGTCACATTTGTAAATGAGTCTAGAGGTCTTTGATACCAAATAATTAATCCATATAAGGTTTCCATTGGTCCATGCCAACCTAGAAATGCTTGACTAAAAGCTGAAAATATCACAGGAAATGTTCCTGAAATCAATAAAAAAGAAATAATTTTTCGTTCATTATAATTTGATAAAAAAGGTTGTAATAGCCAAAAGGCAGGGAAAAAAGGTATCCAATTTAATAGTCCTAAAATAGAGTTAAATTGATTTTGAGAGCTATTATTGATGGCATTGTCATCATAAAAATTGATCATACAACTTAAGACCATAAATAAGGCGCTTAACAAAAAAGCTAAATTATATTTATCTTCTAAATACTTGTTTTGCTCAAAAGAAAAACCTCTCAATATTAAAGCAAATATTATTGATAGAAGAGCTAGAGAGAACGTTGAAGGTAATAAAAATATACCCAAGTAAAAAAATGATTTAGCTACTGAATTTTCTGAATTAAAAAAGTTAAATATTTTTATCTTAAATAACTCAATATTTCTCATTATTATTATATTTATACGCTTCCTGCAGGATTCGAACCTGCGGCCCACTGCTTAGAAGGCAGTTGCTCTATCCAGCTGAGCTAAGGAAGCACTTTTTTTATTATATCTGACAGTTATAAACAAACAATGATAATAATAATTATTTGCAAAAAATTTTTAAGGGTGCTAAGAAGTGAAAATTAAATTTTTCCAAGGATGACTTATCTTATAGAATAAGTAAAAATCATAGTTAATTTTGGCCAAAAGACTTTCCGGTAAAGAAAAAGAAAAAATAATTAATTTGTTTTTAGATGGCAAAACTGTAAATTACTTATCTAAGGAATTTAATTGTACTAATTTAACAATTTCTAGAAATTTGAAGAAAGAACTAGGTGAAAATAAATATAAAGAATTAGTTGCGACTAAAAGTTCTTCAAAGGAATTAATTGCGAAGAAAAAGAAAACTTCTACTTTAAAACAAGATATAACAAATGATATAAAAGAAAATATACAAGGGGAAAATTATAATATTCAAGATGACAAAGATGACGAGATGTTCTCAATAGGACATTTTACAGAGATAGTACCAATAGAGTATGAAATTGATAATGCAAATCAAAAAGATTTATCTTCTGTTCCAATTAATGAGATAGATTTTCCTAAGAATGTTTTTATGATTGTGCATAAAGACATTGAATTAGAGACCAAATATTTGAGAGATTATCCAGAGTGGCAATTTCTTTCTAAGGAAGAATTGAATAGAAAAACAATTCAAATTTTCGATGATTTGAAAATTGCAAAAAGGTGTTGTAATAAAGAACAGAAAGTTATTAAGGTTCCAAATACTGATGTTTTTAAAGTTGCAGCATCTTTATTGTTAAGTAAAGGTATTTCGAGAATAGTAGGTCCAAATTTATTAATAGCTCTTGGATAATAGTATCTTTTTAATCTGACTTTAAGAAACTGCCAGTAATAGATCCTCCTATAAAACTAACGCCTATGATAAAACTTGTAGGTAATTTTATCGTCTCTAATATTAAAAAATTAACTTTTCTTCGGGTTGTACTATTTTGAATACCAACCATTAATAAAGATAATAAAGACATATTAAGTACTATCGCAAAAAATGTTTTTTTAATAGGGATCACTTTTTTAGTCCATCTAATTTTATCCTAATACATATTATAGATTTCGCTTTTGGACATATTATTTTTCTTTGCTAAGTATTTAGAAGCTGCTGTTAATGGTAATCCTGCACTTACTAAATCATTAAGTTCTTTTTTTAAATCAAATTTATCTTTAAAAGAATTATGATTTTTCTCATCTATTCCATTTATAACAATCGTAATTTCGCCAAGTACTTCTTTCCCTTTAAAAAATTCTAAAGCTTCGTCAATATCTTCACCAATATGTTGCTCAAATTTTTTTGTTAATTCGCGACATATTTGAATACCTCTACTTCCTCCTAAATGTTCTTTTAGTTCTTTCAAAAGTTTTATAAGACGATGAGGCGATTCAAAAAGAATAGTCGTTATTTCTCTTCTGCAAAGTTCAAGAAATATTTTTTCTCTTTCTGTTTTCTTTTTTGGTAGAAAACCTTCAAATACAAATTTTGATGAAGAGAAACCGCTTGATACGAGTGCTGTAAGTCCTGCTGATGGCCCTGGAATACATATCGCATCTAAACAGTTTGATTTTGCAGATTTTACGAGATCTTCTCCTGGATCACAAATACTTGGCATTCCTGCATCACTAACTAATGCAATTGATTGACCTTTCTTCAGATTTTCAATAATAGTTGGTATTTTTTTGCCTGAATTATGTTTGTTATAACTTATAAGTTTTTTGTTAATATTGAATTTATTTAGAATTTTTTTTGTTTGTCTAGTATCTTCGCATGCTATATATGAAACACCCTTCAAGATATTTAGTGCTCTAACTGAAATATCATTTAAATTGCCGATAGGAGTCCCAACCAAATATAAGACTCCACTTTCGGGTTCAATGTTTCTATGTGATAATGAGGAATAATTTTTCATTAGATGTTTAAATTACCAGTTGGTGTTGATATAAATAATCTTATCGATAATCTAAGAATTTTCAGTTGGCAAGCTGCTGATTATCTTATTTATTACTCAAAATTACTAAAAGAGGGGAACATGGATAGGAATTTTTATAAGACCGATAATATGGATGATCCAGTGACCATGGCTGATTTAAAAGTAAACGAATTAATAATACAGAAAATTAGAGAAAACTACGTAGGTATTGATTGGAATATTATGAGTGAAGAAAATGCAAAAGTTGAGGATGGAATTCTTAATAGTCAAACAGACTGGTTGTGGATATTAGATCCTTTAGATGGAACAAAAGATTTTATTCAAGGAACAGGTGATTATGCTATGCATTTAGCCTTAAACTATAAAAATAGACCCTATCTAGGAGTTGTACTTATTCCTGAAAAGGATGAATTGTGGATAGCTTTTGGGAATAACGTGTGGTGTGAGAAAAGAGATGGTTCAAAAACTAAACCAAAATTAGCAAATAAAAAAAACCTTCAAGAAATGGTTTTAGTAACAAGTAAGAATCATAATAATGAAATTTTAAGAAATTTAATAAAACAAATTAATTGTGGTGAAGTTATTGAAATGGGAAGTATTGGCTGCAAAATTGCCTCTATCATTAGGGGTGATTCGGATATATATATATCTTTGAGTTTACCTGGCAAAAGTTCCCCAAAAGATTGGGATTTAGCTGCACCTGAAGCAATTTTAAAAGGGTCAGGTGGATTAATCACAGATATAAATAATAGGGAATTGCTTTATGGTAAGACAAAATTTGAGCAATCAGGTATTTTGATTGCTTCAAATAATTCTGAAGATCATTACAAAATTTGTTTTGAGGTTAAAAAGATAATAAAGGAATATGATTTATACCCTCTTGGGCTTTAATTTAGAGGTGCTACTGGGGTTGGAGTTGGTTCTGGATAAGACATTCCCCCACTATTTTGTGTAATACCTCTGAGTGTTAAATTAATACGTCCACGGCTGTCAATTTCGCGAACCCTTACAGTCACCTCATCACCCTGCCTGACAACGTCTTCTACTCTCTCCACTCTTGCTTCAGATAATTGAGAAATATGTACCATACCTTCTTTCCCTGGGAGAATTTCAACAAAAGCACCTATTGGGATTATTCTTGTCACGACACCCGAGAAAATTTCTCCTTCGTGAACCTTTCTTGTTAAGCCCTCTATTATTTTCTGAGCTTCTTCTGCGGCAGCTCCATCATGTGAAGCAATTGTAACTATACCTCCATCTTCTATGTCTATTTTTGTATTGGTTCTCTCGGTAATTCCTTTTATGGTTCTACCTCCTGGACCAATAACTGTTCCTATGAGTTCTGGGTCAATTCTAAAGCTAAGTAGTCGCGGAGCATGAGGAGATAAGGAATCTTGGGGTTTATCTATTGCCTCTTGCATTTTTTCTAAAATATGTAATCTTGCTGGACGAGCCTTTTTGATAGCATCAGAAATTATGGAAACTGGTAAACCTTTAATTTTCATATCCATTTGTAATGCTGTAATTCCTTTTTCAGTTCCAGCAACTTTGAAATCCATATCTCCAAGAAAATC
>MDSZ01160094.1_pt1 | contig 10068 bp, 8 predicted proteins | sample 811201 | NCBI WGS metagenome assembly MDSZ01 (sample SAMN05326647, study PRJNA326480) | marine metagenome | isolation source: seawater | place: Indian Ocean: North | collected 2010 | reverse complement strand
GGTCTATGATTACTGGAGCATTTAGTTTTAAATCAAAATCGATTGCAAAAGAAATTACAAATGAAATTATTGATAGCGATAATAAAATAAACAATGAATACTATTTAGATTTTGTTGCAGATGAAAGATTTACAAACACATATGATATATGTGAAAATAGCACAGAGAAGTTTTTATCTTTAGGCACTATTGATGAACTAAAGACTTTTGAATATCTGATTAAAATATCTGATTTGGAAATATGGAAAAGTTAGTCAGTTTAATTATACCGATATACAACGAAGAGGACTCTGTTGAGATTTTAGTAAATGAAATTCTATCATTAGAAAAAGAATTTTCTTTTTTACTCCCAATATTTGTAAATAATGGCTCAACTGATAACACAAGGAAAAAGCTCGAAGCATTAAACAATTCTCAAACTTTTAAGCTTTTAAATCTTGAACATAATAGAGGTTATGGTGGAGGTATTTTAGAAGGTCTTAAGTCATCGAATACAGAAATAATTGGCTGGACTCACGCAGACCTTCAGATAACTAAGAATTCAATTATTAATTCTCTAGAAAAGATAAAACAATTAAACGAAGATGGTTGTAATAATTTTTTTCTAAAAGGAATTAGACATGGAAGAAAAATTTCAGAAAGAATAATTAGTTATTTAATGTCTCTCGTTGCCTCATTAATACATTTTGAAAACTTTAAAGACATAAATGGCCAACCCACTTTTTTTACTAGAAATTTAATTAATAATTTTAACAACCCAAATATTCCAAAAGATTTTAATATAGATTTTTATTTTTACTTTACTGCTGTTAAGAATCGCAGCTTGATTGTAAGAACAGAAACACAATTTATAAAAAGAAAATTTGGTGTTTCAAAGTGGAATGTAAATATAATTTCAAAAATAAATTTTATGGCTAACACCTTTAGATATATCATTAAGATTAATAAAAAAATATGAAATTAAAAGCAAGCCAAATTATTGAACATCGAGTGAATAAATTAGATGCTTCTATAGCAAATAATATTTACGGTGGTATTGAAATTGATGTTAGAGCATATGGAAATAAGATAATCTGTTCTCACGATCCATTTCTTGACGGTGAAGAGCTTTCAAAGATTCTTGATCTTTATAAAAATAAAAAAATAATAGTCAACCTAAAAGAAACCGGTTTAGTTGAATTTATTGAGTCAAGATATAATTCAAAAAATGAATTAGATTTAATTTATTTAGATACCGGTACGCCAGAAATTGAAAATACAAATATACATAAAAAAACCTTCCTACGTATTTCAGAATTTGAAAAATATAATGAAACTCAATTTACTAAAAAATTTGAGTGGATTTGGCTAGATTCATTTAACACTTTTTGGTTCGATAAGAAATTTTTTAAAGAATTATTAACCAAATATAAAATTTGTTTGGTTTCTCCTGAGTTGCAGAGCAAAAATTTAGATTCAATTAGTGACTTTAAACAACATTTATTTGATTATCAATTAACGCCTGATTTAGTATGTACAAAAAATCCAGAAAGTTGGCTATGAATTTATCAAGTTTGAAGCTTAGTGCTGCATTTATAACTCGCATTTTTTTAATTTTATATTTCATACCAGTGATATTTGAAAAATGGTTTTTTGAGTTTTTTTCATTCTCTGTGGGTAATTTTGAAATTGATCCATGGATAGGTTTTCTAAACGAAAATAATAATAACTACGAAGCATTTCCCTATGGTTATATTCTTTATTTTCTATATAATTTAATTTTCTCAATCTCTAGTAATTTTTTTGAAGTAAGTTTGAGCAATTTTTCTATAATATATCTTTTTGTAAACCTAATATTTGAAATACTCTTGGTAGTTCTAATCAAAAATTTTGTTTCAGATTACAGCAAATTTATTAATTTTTATGTTTTGAATCCGGTTCCTATTTACATACTTTATATACATGGACAAAATGATATTTTGCCAGTGTATTTTATTTTTTTATCAATATATTTTTTGAAAACAAAAAAAGTGTTCCTATCAGCTATTGTTCTTTCTCTTATTATCAGTACAAAAATTATATTTATAGTTATTTTTCCTATATTTTTGTTATATGTTTACAAAACAAAAATTTATGCAGACTCTAGAAATAGTTTCGTAGCAACAACCTCTGGTCTAACCATTCTTCAGTTACTGTTATATATGAGTGTTCCAGGTTATGTCGATATGATTTCATACAACCAGGAGAGACTCGGATTTCTTCAAATGTCATTAAACATTGGAAATTTGAGCTTACCACTTCTTTTAATAATTTATTTTTTAATACTATTTCAGCTTATTAGATATAGAGTTATGTATGAAAAACTACTGCTTACAAATTTAATAGTAGTTTTATTTTCTTTCTTTATATTCAATAACTTTGCACCCGGCTGGTCAATTTGGTTTATATATTTTTTACTGATAACTTTTTTTGACAAGAAGAATCGCGAAAGATATTTTATTTCAATTTTTTCTTATTTAATTGTTATGACAGTGTTTATAAATTATGAAACAGCTTATTTCCAAAATGGCGTTTTTGACTTTGGTTTAAAAAGTTTAATTATATATGAGGAGCTTAACTTAATTTTGAAGTCATTAGTTTTCTTAGCTTACTTAATTCTACTTATTTACTTTTACTCAATAGATTATGAAAGAGATTCCAAGCGAAAATTTCGAGATAGTAGAGTTTTAATTTCAATATCAGGAGATTCAGGATCAGGAAAAGATACTCTGGCTGAGAGTATCCAATTAATTATTGGTGAAGAATATAGCACTAAAATCAATGGTGATGATTTTCACCTTTTTGAAAGAAATTCCGAACAGTGGAATGAAATTACCCATCTAAATCCAAAAGGAAATGATCTTTATAAATTAAGTACAACTGTTAGCAACCTTCTTAATGGTAGAAATATTAAGATTAGTGAATACAATCATCAAACAGGTAAATTTGACTCAAACAAAGTGTTAAAATCAAAAGATTATTTGATTCTTAATTCTCTTCACGGTCTTTATATAAAAAAAATAAATGAATTAAGTAATTTAAAAATATTTTTAAATCCAGATCAAAGCTTGAAGACAAAATGGAAAATTGATCGTGATACTAAATTAAGAAATAAAAATATCATTGATGTTGAGCAACAAATTGAGTCTAGAAGTGAAGATTTTATACAATATATTTTTAACCAAAGAAATGAATCAGATATTACATTTTCATTAATAAATGATGATGACGAAATTTTTGAGATAGAAATTGAATTATTTTATTCATCTTTTATACCTAATATTCTATCTTCGCTTGACGAATTTTTACAAATTAGTGCTTTTTTTGACAAAGAAAGTTTACGTGTAAAATATTTATTAAAAGGGAAAGTTGAAGCGACTATTATTGAGCAAATTTTCAAAACACACTTTCAACAAATATATGAAATTCTACCTACTAATCAAACATTCCAGTCTAATCACAAAGGAATAATGCAAATTTTTAGTATGGCTTTACTTTTTGAGGAGAGTTTAAATGACGACATTATGTAATCATGTTTTCATAGATATAGATGATACTTTATATGACTATGAAATAAGTAATAATGAAGGTTTAAAAGCAGTATTTAATTTTTTGTCTGATTATTCAGGAAAGTCAGTTAGTGAGATAAGTAACCTTTATGATGAATCTAGAAAATTTATAAAGTCTAATCTTTCTAAAACATCCTCAAGCCATAACAAGCTATTACATTTCAGAAAGCTAACAAATCTGCTTCAAATTAATATTTCGGTAGAAATTTTATCTAGTATAAATGATTTATACTGGGATTCTTTTTTCAACAATCTAACTCCTACATTAGGATTAGAAAGTTTATTTGAGTATTTTTCAAAAAACAATTTTAAAATTATTTTTTTTACTGACTATAACTTATCTTTTCAGCTAACCAAGTTGAAAAAATTAAACTTAGGATCGTATCATTCAACAATTATCTCCTCAGAGGAGGTAGGTGCAGACAAACCCTCTATAAATTTCAAGGAATATTTATCAGAATATATAAGCAACAATATTTCATCTTCAGACAAAGTCTTTGTTATCGGAAATGATGATGAGAAAGATATTAATTTAATCAAATCTCTTATAGCATGCAAGTCTTTTTTGGTAGGTAATAAAAATAAAAAAGAAAAAATTTACAAAAATGTTGACTTTATTGTTCAAGACTTAAATGAAGTTATAAAACAATTAACATAATTTTGAATGATTTTAAATTTATTTAAAAATTCAGAACTCTTCAAAACCCTTTTTGTAACATTAATAATTTTTGTAACCAACCCACTTAGTTATTTAAAAATATTACAAGATTTAATGTTTTACAATTACCAGAACTTAAGTTCAGATATATTTAATGAGAAATTTCTTATATCTTTAACTATTTTTCAGCTTATTTTTTATTTTGCCTACAGAGATAAGAAAATATTCTCATTTCTAATTTTTGTCATTTTTTATGATCTATATATTGCTTTTTCTTCATTAAATCAATTATCTTTACTAAATTTTTTATTTTTACTTTCAATTACAGGTCTTTTCTCCAAAGTATTTTCGGATTCTAATTTTAAAACAAAAGAATACGGTATTTATTTATTTCCCGCCCTATTTACAGTTGTGTTTCTTTTTACTTATCCAATTTCATCTGGATGGGCACCAAGTGAGTGGATGAAGGTTTCAAGAGGATATTTTGGATATTTTGGAGAAAGAGAAATCCTGAGTTCATTTATGACACCTAACACACCTCGTACTTTTATTTATGATATTTTTTCAGGAAGTTTAATTAAAGTATTTGGTTTAGAAGCGGGGTATTTACTTTTAAAAGTAATTTCAATATTTTTAATATCATATTCTATTTTTTCACTTTTTAAATCATTGAAGCTAAGATTTGTTACTCAATTAACAACATTATTTTTATTTGTACTTTCTCAGGACCTAATAGGTGGCAATGTTGTTATTGGAATATTTGAAGAAGATAGGTTTGCAATTGGATTTGCTATTTTGGGAATTGCTAATTGGATAGAAAAGCAGTATTTTAAATTAACTTTATTTTCTATACTTTCAATATTGTTTCACATTCAAGTAGGTATTTTTTGGTTTACTCTTATTTTTTTATATGAGTTAATTAATAAAAATGTTGAAAAACTTAAATATTTTTACATCACAATTTTACTGACATTTCCAATAACACTTCCTACTATCTATGAACTTATTTTTACAGAAGATAGAATTGTTTTTCAGTTTGGAAAGCCTAGTAGCTGGGTTTACTCTTTTATTTTTCAAGCATACCATGTTGGTCCATTTGAGGTTAGTGGAGTTCAAATTACAGAATTTTTAACAAGGAGTTGGTCCAAAGGTTTTACAAATATTTTTTTTGTTTCTTTATTGATTTATTTTGTAAAGAAAAAAACTAGTGAAAAGAAAATAATTTACTTGTGCAATATTTTTATTTTGTATTTTCCAGTTTCTTTATTGCTTCATTTTATTGATAGTAAGCTAACAACGCCTGGTAAGTTATCATCACTTTTCTTATTTAGACACGATACAGTTTTTTATTTAATATTCCTAGCTTTGGTATTGAATACAATTATCAACAAAAATAATTTTCCATTTGCTATCGCTCTATCTCTTACAATTTCAACGTTTGGTATAAATGACTATATTTTTAAACAAAATAAATATTCAGAGATAGACCAAAGTGTTATTTCAACTCAGAAGTTTTTACAAGAATTAAATCCAGATTTTATTTTAATTGATCCAAATATTGAACTTTATACTGGCGGTATAGAAATTCGAACTGGAATAGAGACTTATGTATCTACAAAATATATAACTAATAGCCTTAGCAATTTTCCAAATTGGTACGACAAGCATGAATTAAGAGGCAGGTACTTTCAGGGTGAATGTAACCTATTCAACACATTAGAACTTGAGTATTTTATATCAAGACAAGATAATAATTTAAATTGTGGAGAATTAGTTTATAAAAATGGTAATTATTCTGTTTTTAAAGCAATAAATCAGGATGGATTTATTCTTCCACCTTATAATAATTTATGTACTTACAGCGAGTCAGAAGCATTCAATTTACTAAATGAGTACAAATTGAAATACGATTTAGATTATCAAATTAAAATTATTTATGAATCTCACGAAGGGGAGGATTGTCTAGGAAATGTTATTGGATCAAATCTTGAGCAAAACACTTACATAGACGAGAGTATTGAAGAGATAGTATTAGTAGTAAAGAGAAATTGAAATGAAAATAAGTATTATTGCTCCAGTTTTAAATGAATATGAATGTTTGAATGAATTCATAGACAGAGTTCAGAAAACTATTAAAAAGATAGATTTTGCTACGATAGACTTAATTTTTGTTGATGATGGATCTGATTTAGATTTTTTAGAACAATTAAAAAACATAGTAAATGAAAGAGAGAATGTAAAAATAATAAGTTTCGATAAAAATTATGGTCATCAAATGGCACTTTTAGCTGGATATAAATACAGTGAAAACAAATATGATGCTTGTGTTTCAATTGACTCTGATTTACAAGATCCTCCCGAGCTAATTCAAGATTTAATTAAGATTTACCAAGAACAAAAAGTAAATATTGTTTATACCATAAGAAACAAGAATGACAAAAGATCAAGATTAAAATACCTGCTTTCAAATATTTTCTATTCACTATTGTTTATTTCTAATAAGAAAAATGCATTAAAGTTTGCTGGTGACTTTCGATTAATTGACAATAAAGCAATGAATTACATCAATAGAAACTATAAAAATATTTACTTTATAAGGGGTTTTTTATTTAAAAATAAAGGACTAACCTACTCAATGCTTAATTTTCAACGAGATGAAAGATTTGCGGGAGAACCAAAATATACATTTTTAAAGCTTTATAAACTTGCACTTAGTGGTTTGTATCCATATATTAATAGATATATTGCAATCGTTACTTTTTTACTATTTATATCTAGTATCTTAAATATTTATTTTGAAATTCAATTTTTTGTTTATATAAGTTTTGTAATATTTTGCTTGCTTTTGTTCATTCTTTACAGCAAATTTCGAGTGATCCCTAGTTTGAATAGAGAATATAAGATAAAAAAAATTTATTAGATATTAAAATAATCTATCTAGATATTGGTAAATATGATTGAAAGGAATCCAGTTTAAATATGAAGGATTAGTTGTTTCGATACAACAATGATTAAGTCTAAAAGAAGTTAGGTAAATTATAGAAAGAATAAAAGTTGTTCTGTTAATTTGAAAATATTTAGCTTTATTTGAATTACAAAAATAATTTAATCCAACCACAATAAAAAAGATATAAAACCATCTTCCCCAATCATTTGCTATTAAAAATAATGGCAAAAAATTTATGATGTTCAAAATAGTAAACTTACTTTCGAAGATGAAAGACTTATCCATTAAAAATGGTATTAAAAAATAGAAAAACAAAAATATATACATCTTATAGTCATAGGTTTGATTAGTAACATAATTAAATGTTCTATTAAATGTATCAGCTGTATTCAAATCTAAGTAATATAGAGAACCATCACATATCTTGTCACTATATCCAAGAGTTTTTAATTGTGAACAAATCTTGCTACCAATTGTTATGTTTGAATTAAAGATTAAAGAATTATAAAAATAAATAAGACTAAACCCCCCAACTGTACAAGCAATTAGTAAATTTTTTAATTTTAAACTAATCTCATGAAAATTAGATTTCAAAATAAACCAGATTGAAAAAATAAAAAAGAGATTAACTTCTGATGAATAAATTGAAAAATTTAACAAAACAATGGTGAATATTGTTACTTTTAATTGATATTTTGTGTTTAAGTTTCTAATTAAATAAATTAAAGTAGCGATACCAAGAATTTCTTTTCTGTACGACCCAGTAAAGTCCCAAAAATTATAGAGGTAAAAAGCTGGAGAAAAAAGAATTAATATTGAGATTATATTTTGTTCATAATCAAAAAAAATTTTTACTATTCCAACTGCAATATAAAAATAAATAGTAGTTAAAAGCAATGATAAAAATAAATTTAAACTTGTTGAGTTTTCAAAAAAATTAATAATTAATGAACCAAAAAGACCACGTCTCGTGAATCCATAATTGTAATTTATCAACCAACCTGCAATTTGAAATTCATTTCCACTGTTTAAGTTCGTATTTAAAAACCTTACAAAGTTGAAAGAAGTTATGGATAAAAAAAATGAATAAATTAAATACTTTCTTTTTTCTGGTAAATTTACCATTTCAACAATTAACTTTGTATTTTTTATGGATCATAATTTTATACTAATATATCAATAAAAGAAAAAATGTATCAAGAAGTACCAAATAAATATATAGATAAATCTCAAAACTTTAAAATTCTAAAAAAAGATTTAAAAGATGGAATAAACAGTTATGAAGAATTTTTAATTTATAGAGAAGACAATCAATTTAAGATTTTTGATCGAAAATGTGATCACGCTGGTGGTAAATTAATATCAACAAATAAAAGTAAGATTATTTGCCCAATGCATAAATGGGAATTTGACCCTTCTACAAACTTATATTCCAACAATGTAGAAAAAAATACTATCAATTTTACAGATGGCAATGATTATTTAGACTTCAATATACTTGAAGAAGAATTAGTACTTCCAAATTATATTTCTGAGAAAAATCTGGAAATATCTTTTTTGAATCACGCCTGTCTAATATTTGAGAGCAAAGATTTTAAATTTGCTACAGATCCATGGGTTTTGGGCAGTGCTTTTGCAAATGGATGGTGGTTGAAATACGAATCTCCAGATAATTCAATTGAACAATTAAATTCATGCGACTTTATTTTCATAAGTCATTCACACCCTGATCATTTACACGAAGAATCACTTTCATATATAAGAAAAGACATGTTGTTTTATACAACTGATTTTGAGACAAAATCTTCTGAACAACATTTGCGTTCATTAGGATTTAAAAATATTGAATTACTTAAACATGACTATGGTTATACAGAAAAAGAAAAAGAATTTTACATCTCACCTTTAAAGTCAGGAGATTTTAGAGATGACTCCGGATTTATTCTAAAATACGGTTCATTTTCAGCACTAATAAATGTGGATACAAATTTTATTAACTTTTTTAAATTACCAAATGAAATTACTTTTATGGCAAGTACATTTGCAAGTGGAGCTTCTGGTTTCCCACTATGTTTTGACAATATCGATTTACATGAAAAAAATAAAATTTTAAAACTTAATAGAAATTCAACAAAAAAAATTAATGAAAACCTGATTAAAAAAGTTAGTCCAAAGTATTTTATGCCTTATGCGGGGTTTTTTGACGAAGCTTCTGAAAGGGATATATTTATAAAGGAAAATAACCAAAAAAATAAAATTAAAGATTATGAGTATCTAGAAGATGAATATAATTTAAATCTTCTAAACGTAGAAAAACTGCAATTTTATAAATTTATTGGTGACAACCTAACAGAAAGCAAGGGAGGGCTATTGCCTGAAAATCAAAGCCTAAATCAAACTGAAAAGACAGAATTATTTAAGAATACATACAACACAATTGAGAACGAATTTATTGTTGATTACTTTGTTTCATCAAATTTTAAAAAGGATTTTAATTTATTAATTGATTTGACTGACGACAATTTTAATTCTTTGGAGCAAATTAAAATTAATTTTTATCACGATTCCAAACCAAAAGTAACTTTTGTTGAAAATAACAAAATTTCAGAATTTTCTAATAACTTTAATACACTTCATTTGAAAATAAGAAAAGATGTTTTTGTGTATACTTTAAAAAATTTAATGCCATGGGAAGATATTTTAATTGGTTTTCAAGTAAGAATTAACAGAAGTCCAAATGTATATAATACAGATTTTTGGTTTCACTTTTCTAATATTTATACAAAATACAATGCTTCAAGAATCGCAAATGAATGCAACGGATGCGATTTGCTGAAGTTTTCACTTGTAAGATAATTTTTCTTATTTAACTATTG
>MDSZ01150043.1_pt1 | contig 10068 bp, 3 predicted proteins | sample 811201 | NCBI WGS metagenome assembly MDSZ01 (sample SAMN05326647, study PRJNA326480) | marine metagenome | isolation source: seawater | place: Indian Ocean: North | collected 2010 | reverse complement strand
TGTAGAACAAGAATTTTATGTTTTAAATTATACAAGTGAATTTAGTGGTCAAATTATTGAAGCTCCATTTGGTGAAAAACATAGATTTTATTTAGATGGGATAGGAGATGAAAGATATAAACCAAATGGAACAGATCCTGCACCAGATGAGTGGTTTAATAAATTAAATTTATCACAACTTACTATTGCAAAATATGGTCAGAGAGTAGATGTTGTAAAGGCAAAAGAAGCTTTAGATACATCTATATTTGAACTACTACCAAACTCATCTCAAAGACAAAATGATATAAATAATTTTTTTGCTAGATTTGAATCATTGGTAGGACCCAAACCAACTTTTACAGATGTTGATGAAGATGGAGCTGGTGAACAAATAAGTCAAGCAGATTTAAACACTCAACTTGAAAATAGAATAAGCACATCTCCACCAAATAAAAAAGAAAGTTCTTTTATAACAAGAACTGATGAAGAAGCAGATGCAATAAATGAAGGTAAAACTTTAGAAACACTTAGAAATACACTTAATGATTATTTAGGTGATGTGGATAATGTTATAGAAGATTTTGTTGATGAAAGACCAGAGTACGAAAATAAATCAGAAGGTTTTTTAAAGATAAGGAGAATTAATCAAGCTATATTAATAAAAAGTCCAACAGAAGAATTGTCTTTTGATGGATGGGAACAAAGTGGTTTTACAGTAACTATGTGGGTTAGGTTTTTAAACAGTACAACTGGAGGAACTTTATTTACATATGGTAATCCACATATGAGAGGTAATTCTAGTTTTAGATTGGAAACCATGACTAAACAACCTGGTGATGAATTATTTTCAGGAGGTGCGGGTACATTTGTCTACAATAAACCCACTAGGGTTTTAAGATTAGTAGTATGGGATAATGTACAAGATCAGTGGATGTTAGACTCGGTTTCGAGTTCAGATGAAGATAGTGATTTTGATTTTACATACATAAATCCAAGTACTCAAGGACTACGTGGTCTTGGACAAAATCCCAATTCACCTATATATCATGAAAGAAGATTTGGATATCTTTATGATAATTCAGTTCCATATAACATATCACTTGATGATGTTGAAAAAACAAGTGGTGACGAACAATTTCCCTATACTAGTGGATTTGTCAAAGAACCAACATGGTTCACTCAATTAAGTGCTATGGATCATAGAGATAGATCATCAAGTAGTGGTTTTAGAAAACATACATGGAACTTTACTCAATATACCAAAGTACCAACTGATAATTTAGATGAGTGGTTTTTTATATGTGCGACATACAATCCTGAAATAGACGAAATAGGTAGTTTTGCAAGAGACACTTTATCCCACAGCAATATGCCAGGATATTGGGAACCGTATGGATTGATACCACATACTGCTGCAAGAGGTTCAGAGGGACAAACAAATGTAGATACATTGGGCTTTCACAATGTGAAAAGGGATGAACAGTATTGGTTAAATCACAAGAATCATGATGGAACAATGCAAGGTAGATTTTTTGTTCCAAGTTCACCATACGGAAATCGATGTAAAGTGGAGATAATAAGTAGAAGTGATTTATTAAGAGCTCGTGGATATAAGGTTGATTAGTCATGTCAGACATCATTATAGAAGGTAAAAATCTAGATGATATAACCCAAAGTAATTTTCAAACTGTTGGTCCTAAGGGTAGTTTTCATTTTCCAAAATATAACAATTACAGTGATATGGTAGGGTTTTGGGAAAGTACATTTAGATCAGGAGGAGAATTTCCTCAAATTCCATTAAATGTACATATATTTGGAATGTATGGGGGGTATGAAAATACTACATCGCCTTATAAAAAACTTTTTGCTGATCTTTCATATGGTAATTTAGATGAATATAGATTATCAAAGGGTTGGGATAACAGTGCTGTACCCAAAGTTTTAACTCAAACAACTGTAGAACCGTGGCAAGGTCGATTAGAATTTGATCCTATTATTTCAGGTTCAGCTCAATTTTATCATGGGGCATCAAAATCATCTTTAGGGGTTTATGATGAAGAGTTACGTAATATTATAGCAAGTAATCCACTTAGAAATAATTATCAACTCAATTCACCTGATGGTATTTTCTTTCCTTATTTTTACAATGGGGATGTTTATATAACAAATTATGCAAGCACTGCAGCTCTTGGATCTTTTGAAAAACCTTATATAAAAGCAACATATAGTAATAGATTAGATTACATCATAGGTAGAAACATAGATGAGTCTGGTCAGAGACCTATTAAGTATGGATATGGTTTAGATATTTCTAATCAAAGATTTGAAAAAACTCAAGACAATAGATTTTCTCTTGGAACTATAACAGAAAATGATAAACAATATTGGGAGTTACAAACTATAGATCCGAAAACAAGAGAGTCACAGTTTGGTAATCCTAAGATGCAAGTTGCTGTGTCAGCTGAAATAGCACCACAAGAAACTACTCCAGTAGAAATCGTTACAAGTGATGAGGAGTTTTTTTCTGTTGATACATTTGTTTACACTCAAAGAGCTACTGATGAAAAACCAGATGAAATAAAAACAACTCCTTTATTTTTTTACTACGATAAACAATTACATAATGAAAGATACAATCTTGCTACTAATGGAAAAGTTTTTATGAAGATTGAATTAAGAGAATCTGGTAGAAATTATAACAACGAAATAGATTTATTTCAAGAAAGAAGACCTTTTAGACCATTTTTACTTGGATTTGAAAAGGAAGAACAATTACAAGGAACTGGTGAAGTTGATGGTGAGGGTTTATATAATTTAGATCAACAAGTAATGTTAAGATCATTACCATCAGACGATAGTTATTCCAGTGGTATTTATGATTCTGATGATAATCTTTTAACTACAAATCCTGAGTTTATATTAAATATGCCAGATCAAGATATTCAATTTTTATCTAGATTTAGACCTAACCCTTTAATTCAATTAGTAGCAAGACATGTTGATATTGATACTGGTGAATTGGTAGTGTATGGTGGAGAGGGGGAAAGAACTGCAAAGGGTTTGTTAAAACTAACTCCAATATCAGAAACAGGATCTTTTCAGACTGGTTCACAACTTGGTAATTATGTGGAGAGAAATACATATAGACCAACAAATTTTGGTGGAGAGGAGTATTTAATTGAGCAAGAAGAGGTAACTAACAACTACGGATTTACTGGTTTTACTTTTGTATCTAGTTCTGATTTAATAACAGAATTGTCTTTAGATGTCATAGGTGGTGAAGAAGTCGAATCAGGACAAACCTTTAGGTTAAGAGAAGACTTTCACATACCTTTGTTAAATATAGGTCAAGAAAAAGCTGATTTTTGGAATAGAGATCCAGTTACTCCTGTTTTAAGAATATATGCTAATTACAGTACTGCTACATTTCGTTATCGTAATTTAAATAACTTTGTTGATTTTGAAAATAATTTTGATGATGCTTTAAAATATGGTCCTGTAAAGTTTTATATCTACAGAGGTTGGGATGAAACTAAATTAGATACTGATGGGGATTTAAATCACGATCTCTATGGACTTGCTGAATATCCAGAAGTTGCCTATCAGTATCAAGACGAAGTTGTTTTTCCATTGTGGGACAATAGCGATAATGATCCACGACTTACTATATCATCATTTAATCCTGGAAGTTCGGTTGGTGAAAATGGTGAGATGATTGTAAATGGATTGCAACTAGGAATACCCGATGGTTATACCTATGGTGAATTTTATCTTCATCAGAATGGTGAGGAGATACCATTGGTAGAGGCAGGTGCTGAACCAATACCAGCTACTTTTGCTAATGCTCGTGACATAATAAATAATGGTGAAGCTCCACCAGATGGTGGAACACAACAACGTTCTGTTGGAAGTAGATTTGGTAATAACGATGTTTTTATTTTATCTGATATTTATGTAGATCAACAAGCATCTGATGAATATTATACCGAATATGTATATGAATGGAGTGTTGATCAATCCGTATTCGAGGGATTAACCGATGGTGCTGTTGATAGATATCAACAAGATATACAACTTAGTTATAATGCTAATGATGCACAGAATCATGACAGACAAAGTGTTAGAATATTTGGTTCAATTGACGAATCAACAAATCTATTAGATACAAATGAATTCACCACTCAATTATTAAATCAACCAGTAACTCATTCATTTAGTCATCAACCACTACAACTTGGAACTTATGTTAAGTGTAAATTAGATACAGATATTGTTGAAACTACCTTTGAATTAACAAGTGTAGGACCAGATGAGATTGTTAGAGAACGAGCAGACAGTGGTGTTATAGATGCTAATATGTTTGGTTTTGAAGAAGAAGTTAGATTTCAAGTAACTCCAACTGAACCAGCAGAACAACCATTGTTCAATGTTTTTGTTTGGGATGATGAGGACTCAACTTTAAAAAATATAAATGATGGTGATATAAATTTAACTAAAGAACAATTTGGTGTAACATTTGAATGGAACGAGGGTGGTAATTTTGGAACTTTAAACTATAATGTACCAGAGTCTCGTGATGCTGCAATATTTGATGGTAATAGACCTATTTGGTTTAAGTATGTGGAATTTAGATTTTCAGTGTTACCAGAAGAAGATTTTACCAATGAACAATCCGATGGTCAAGGTACTAATTGGTTTGTATTTCCTGAGTATCTAAACAGTCAAAACGGATCTATATCAGGTCCAAGTGGAGTTGTATCTAGTATAGATTATGAAAATTTCTCAGATTCAGATGCTGCAGACAGAACCTTTACTGTAACTTCAGAACCAGATCCAGGATATATGATTGAGAGTTGGGAGATAATAAATGGTGATGCAACTATAATAGGTTCTGCATTTAATTCAAGTGTACTTATAAGAGCTGATGGGGAAGGTGTAATTGCGATTAAAGCGAACTTCCAAGAGGGTGATTCAGGACCAAGCTAATGCGTAATATAAAAAGAAAAGATTTTGATTACTACTTAACCAATTTAGATTGGGATGATGGTAGCGATATAGAACGTGATATCAAACAGTTCACACGTAACGATGTGTTTGAACATACATATGAAAGACCTGGATTCTATTCGATAAAAGGATTGGTGTTTAAATATAATGAACTAATGATAAATGCGTTACCAAAGGCTAAATTAGATATGACCGATGAATATCGAGAAAATTTTAGAAGTATTTCAGGACACCCTCTTAACTCAGAAAGTTATTTTGGAATAGCTAATGAATCAACTTTATATGAAGATCAAATTAATAATGTTGAGGTGATATCAAAATCTCCTATTTTAGATTTGCAAAGTGAACAATTACAACTTGATTTAAATAATGTTGATGAAGATGATAGATTTGTTATACGAGAATCTTTTAATAGAGACACTCCTGTTTTTATAGCAACGCCTGATGTATTTGGATCAGTAACACCATCAGGAATTTTAGGAAAACTAGAAAATCAATATGGTAGGTTTCGAGAAAATTATAGACCTTGGTTAGAAAATTCTATTGTTGCTATGATTGAACATAGACCAAGAACACAAGAATTAATTGATAGTGCACCAACTGAATTTTTTAAGACTAAAAATCCAACAAGTGCTTTACCTGGTATTTGTATAAACTTACCAATAAAGATGAGTTTTTCTGAAAATGATCATTTACAAATTTCTTTAGATTTAAACCTACCAAATCCAAATTTAGAAATTGAAGGAGGTCTTGAATCAAATTATGCAGTAAGGGTTAGAATGCATCCACCAAAGGCAAATGGTACTACTGATTGGGGTGTACAATATGATGATATTGTAAATGTAAAAGGAATTGGTAAAAGTTTTCAAAGTATTAGTGGAAGAGGTAAAAATGATGGGTGGCAAACTATAAAACATATATCTTTTGCTCAACCAAGAGACAAGATAGATAGTGAAGGTAATGATATTCCAGATAGTAATCCATTTGATGTAGTTTATATCAAAGTTGAAATATATCCAACTGGTACGACTTCTTTACCACAGACTACAGGAACAAATAATGGTCATCGCAGAGATGATAAGCATATTTACCATAACTTTAATATGGAATATATAGCATTAAGAAATATTAGTATAAAGTTTCCAAATACAAAGGGTATAGTTAGACCTGTTGAATGGCAAAGATTTAAATCTAATATGGTTGTCAATCCAAGAATTAATTATGAATCCCCTTTATATGAAGAAAACAAATTTGCTATGATAGGTGGGTTATCTAAAGATTCATCACATTTTAAAACTTTAGCAAGTTTAATTTCACTTGATTTAGATTCAGATGACTATAAGGATATAAATTTAACTTCAACTTATAATGAATATGATGTATTATCCATGTATGATACTATGGCAAAATACGATGAAAAATATTATAATGAGTTTCTTGATTCTTATACAAAAAAAATACATGAGGATTATGCGCCATATGGTAAAATAAATACTATAAATCCACAAAATCCAACTGAAAATGAAATCAATGAATCTTCTCTACATGGTAAACCCAAAATAACTAATGGTATGATAGATAGAAAATCACATGGAGTTTTTAAAGATACTTCTCTTATTGATGTTGATATTGCTACTACAAAAGTTTACACTGCAGTTATACCTATGTGGAAGCAATTAGGATTTGAAAATCCAATTTACGATAATCCTAACAACTCTAATTATTGGAATAATATAATACCAAAAGATTATAAATTACAAAATAGAACAGGAATTACACAACGTAATTTACCTAATCCACAAAAGGGTTCATTGACACCAAGAATTCCACGCACAGAGTATGTTGTAGATGAAAATGTAGATCAAGATTGGCAAGGTGAGTATAAATGGCCAGTATTACCACAATTAAATAAACTAGGAGTTTTTGTAAGTGGCAGTGTTGATGAACCTGTTTATGGGGGTAAGACTAGATGGAATCAAGATGATGAAGTATCTAAAATAACAAATGTATTTAATGATACTGATAGTAATTTAAAATTTAATTTAAATGTAAGTGTTGATGAAATAGAACAAATTCAAGATATAAAAAGTGATTTATTTTTAAGATATGTAAGTGATTGGACTTTACATTTAGATGAAGATAAAAGAATATCAAAAAATATTATTGATATATTTGATTCGATAGAAAAAGATGTTGATAGACAGGCATTTTGATGAGTATTAGATTTAAAAGAAATACCAAGTACCCATCCACACAAAAACCAGGTGTATTTGCTTTTAGTTCAAGTTTAGATGAAGTTGGTAATGATATGAATCAAGAAACTTGGAACACATTAAGTGGAATAGATGAGGCAGAACAAAATAAATTTGCTTTTTCTTTAGGAAGTTGGGTTGAATTTAGTAGATCAAATCGTAGAATTCAAGTAGTAGACTCGAATCAAGCAAATTTTCAAAACACAAGAATTGATGCTGAACCTATTGAACCACAACCAATTACTGAACCTGATGGTTTTATTCAGAATACTTTAGAAAATGCTAGTATTCAAGAACCAGATTTTGATTATGACTCTTCTCAAAATGAGATAGAAGGAATACTATATTCAAGTAGAGCTGAAGCTAGAGCTGCAAGATCACCATTAAAGGCATTTAAAGCAACAGGAAATATAAAGGAATTAACACGTGATCAAGATGAGACATACACTCCAGATATTGATTATGAAGTAAGGGCAGTAGGTCCTAATTTACATACAACTCGTTGGGTACATTTAAATAAAAAAGGAGTAAAATCTCCTGAAGGTGATTGGATATGGTATCCAACTGAATTTATACAACCAACTGATTCTAATTACCCAAATGAAATTTACGGTAGATGGTATCCAGCAGATTCAACCATAATAACTGATGCAGCACCACCAAGTGGTGATATTATAAGTGGATTAGCAACATTAACTCCAAAAAAATATATTGAAACTATAGATGAAGAAGATTTACTTTTGTTTCACGAGGTCGGTAGCGAAAATTACAAAAAAACCTCTTCACCAAATAAAATTTATTTCAGTGTTAACTTTTTTAGAAATATAGAATCTGATGCTGGCTCTTTTAGATATCATGTCTTAGAGTGGGGTGATGAAGAGGATAGACTTTCCAATCAAGAAATTTTAGAATCGGAATTTTTTGAAGCATATGAAACAGATGATGAAGAAATGGATAAAGCTAAATTTAAAAAACTTATGCAAGTATTTTCAAAATCTAGGTCTGTTGCACACATGGCTGAATTAGAAAGTGGTGGGGGAACAAGAGCTTTTTATGATCAAAATCCTGAATTATTATCACATATATATGCTGAACCTGGAATTAAACAAATAAAAACCATTGTATTTAGAGTATCAACAGGTGCCTCGTTTATAGTTGAAACTTATTTATTGATAACAAATATATTTATTTCAGATCCTAATGAATCTATACAGAACTTTAGTATATTTGGTGCAAACGATTTTACAGTTTTACCTTTAAAAAATAAACAAGAATTAATTATAGGCGCTGTCGATAAAACTTCTGATTACTCTACATCTTTGTTAAATATAAAAAAAGATGATTTATATGAAAGTCAAGACTATTTAGAAAAAAAAATATAATGATGAATTTTACCCATTAGTAAATGAAGAACAGTATGGGAAATATGCTGGATTATTAGATTTAGGTATGACTAGATTTTTTACTAAACCATATGACATATATGATTTTATTAGTGCTGATAAGTTGGAGTGGATAACAATTGGTTCGGGTAGTTTACCAATCAATAGTTCTGCTACTGATATACTTATAGATAACGAGGATTGCACTATTGAATTAAATCCAAAACAAATAGATAATTTAATAATTGAAAACACTGCAAAATCATCAGAAAAAGGTGTTGTGTTGGGTGATTATAAAATAGAAAAGAAAAAGGGTGAAAGGTTAAAAAAATCAGATAATATGAAAATTTCAGAAATTGAAAAGAAACTTAACAGGCAAGCATTTTAATGAAGATACAATCTAATTATCAAGGAAATTTAAAAAATGAGATTTCAGGATCTTCTTCTTATCATGTACCTGTTGATATAAGACTTCATTGGGAGCAATCGGATTATGATCTTGCATTAACAGAATCTCCAATACCCATTGGTGAAAATTTTTCTAATAATTTTCCAACAATAGCTGTAGAACCAGATGGAGGGGGAGCTCCCCCATCTCTTATTCCCAATGAAAGTGCTATAGGGGAAGTATTAGAAGTAATAAATCCTGATAGAAACAGTAGACCTTTTGTAAAGATGTCAGTTTTAGATTCTATTGGTACTTTTAGAGATAGCTATCAATTAGAAATTAATAAAGATTTTTTTGTAAAAAATGAAAAAATATTTTTAAAACCAAATGAGGCATTAGATAGAAACAATATAAGTCCTGGTCAGTATTCATTACAATTTGATTTTTTACGTAGATTAAGAAATGATTCATATAATTATCCAAATGGATTAGACAATGATAGAGTACTGTTTTTAGCAGAAGTATCTCCGACTAGAAAAGAGATAAGATTAAACAGTGGTGTAAAATCTTCAACTACAATACAAAATCATAAAATAAGTATAGCTAGATTTTTAAATGGCTCTCACAGAACAGGAAATCAACATTACAAATTTAATTGTTTTTTAGAACTATCAGAGGGTAGATTACTACCAATAAATGCTTTTATATTTGATACATCTGTTACAGATAGTGTTAGTGTTATTTTAAAATTAAATGAAGAGTTTCCTACAAACATTGATTTATACGATAGAAATTTAAGAATAGTATCAAAATTTATGGAATCTCAAGTTGAAGAGATTACATTTGTACATAAAGCAGAAAAGACCTTTGAAGATGCCCGTCCATTAGAAATTGATACTAGCTATATAGTTGAAAACAGTTTTGTTGAAGATGATATTAAAAGTTATGGAGAAATGCAAACTGGATCAAAAGATATAATATCAGAAATAACACAAAATAAAAAAGATAAAAATCTTAATATTGATTTTTCAGAATTTTCTAATCATGTCTTCTTTGG
>MDSZ01149059.1_pt1 | contig 10068 bp, 7 predicted proteins | sample 811201 | NCBI WGS metagenome assembly MDSZ01 (sample SAMN05326647, study PRJNA326480) | marine metagenome | isolation source: seawater | place: Indian Ocean: North | collected 2010 | reverse complement strand
TTTAAACAGCCTTGAACAAAATTTAATTTCTGACCTTGCATTTCTGATTTAATTTTTTTTCCCATTGCTCTTCTCAATAAATCAGCTTTTGCCAAACTAAATCCAGCAAGTCTTTGAGCAATTAACATTACCTGTTCTTGATAAACCATAATTCCATAGGTTTCATCGAGGATTTCTTTAAGATCATTGTGTATGTAAGAATATTGTTCATTATTTTGTTTGCGATTTATGTAGGTTGGAATATTATCCATCGGACCAGGTCGATATAGTGACACTATAGCTATCAAATCCTCAAATCTATCAGGTTGAATTTTTACTAAAGTTTCTCTCATTCCTTGACCTTCAAGTTGAAAAATTCCAGCAGTAAGGCCTTTCCTTAGAAGATTAAATGTTTTGCTGTTATTTAAATCTACAAAGTTAATATCAATTTTTATTGATCTATACTCTAAACTCTTACATGTATCATTTATCACAGTTAATGTTTTTAAACCTAAAAAATCAAATTTAATAAGACCAATTTTTTCTATATATTTCATAGAAAATTGTGTGACGGGAAAATCAGACTTTGGATCTTTGTAGAGTGGAAGTGTGGTTTCTAATGGTTTATCAGATATTACAATTCCAGCCGCGTGCGTAGATGCATGTCGAAGTAGTCCTTCTAAATTAATTGAAATATCAAATAGTTTTTTTATATTTGAATCATCTTTGATTATCTTTCTAATTTTACCATTCTCTCTGATATATTCTTCTAAACTCTGTGGGTTTGCTGGATTGAAAGGAATCATCTTACATATTTCGTCGGTTTGTTGAAGTGGAAGCTGTATAACCCTTCCAACATCCCGAATAGCCGCCCTAGCTTGAAAGGATCCAAAAGTGATAATTTGAGCTACATTAGATTTTCCATATTTTTTTTGAACATATCTTATCACCTCATCTCTTTTTTCCATGCAAAAGTCAATATCAAAATCAGGCATTGAAACTCTTTCAGGGTTGAGAAATCTTTCAAAAAGTAGCCCAAATTTTATTGGATCTAAATTAGTTATTGATAAACACCAGGCAACTAAAGAACCTGCACCAGAACCTCTCCCTGGACCAACAGGAACATGGTTTTTTTTTGCCCAACCAATAAAATCAGAAACAATTAAAAAATAACTTGAAAACCCCATGGAAATTATGGTTTTAAGTTCAAAATTCAATCTATCATTATAAATATTAAAATTTAATTTAATGTCGTCACATTGTTCTGATCTCATTTTTAGTCCCTCAATTGCTTTTTTTCTAAGAAATGATTCCTCATTAAAATTTTGATTACTAATTTTTGGAAGTACTACAGGTTTTTCCTCTAATAAAAACAAACACTTTTTTGCAACATGAACTGTGTTTTCACATGCTACTGGGATATCTGAAAAAAGGTCTAACATTTCTTGTGATGTTTTTAGGTATGAATCTCTACTACTCACCTCTCTATCTTCATTTTCAATATATTTTTGTTGTGAAATGCACAAAAGAACATCATGTGTTCTTTGTAATTCTTTTTTTAAAAAGTAATTTTCATTAGTAGCAATAATAGGAATTTTTTTTTTTATTGATTCATTCAATAAAAAATCTTCATAATTTTTTATTGAATTTATTTCAAAATTTCTTTGAATTTCGAAAAAAAAATTTGTCCCAAAAATATCTAATAACTGATTGTTAAGATCTATTGTTTGAGATTTAGAGTTTTTCAAGAAGTTAATTGTTGTAATACCTGTTGTTCCACCAGTTATACAAATTAAATCTTGATTGTATTTTTTTAAATCATTTAAATTTACGAATGGTAGATTGCTAGTTGAGTTTTCAAGATAGGATTTAGATAAAAGTTTAGAGAGATTGTAATATCCTAGATTGGATTTACATAAAAATAAAATATGACCATTATGATATTTTTCATCAATAAAATTCATATTGCATCCAATGATTGGTTGAATACCCTCATTCATACACTCAATCGAAAACTCCATTGAGCCAAATAAATTGTTAAAATCAGTTATTGCTGCAGCAGGCATTTTATTTTTTTTACAGAAATCTATGATTTCAGGAATTCTTAGAGCACCCCTTGAAAGAGAAAATTGGGTATAGTTTCGAAGATGTATAAATTTATGTTTATTGATTTTCAATTAGTTGTCCTTTTTCAATTTTATAACTCAGATCTAATTTTTTAATTAAATTTAGATTATGTGTTGCAGTAATACATAGAGTATTATTCTGTTTAGCAACTTTAATTATTAGGTTAATGACATCTTTACTAGTATTATTATCTAAACTTCCTGTGGGTTCATCAGCCAAAAGAATTAAAGGCTTTTTAATTAATGCTCTTGCAACCGCCACTCTTTGTTGTTCCCCACCAGAAAGCAATCCGGGTTTAAATTTTTTTCTATTTTCTAATCCTAATAAATTTAAGAAAACTTCTGCTTCTTTTAAGGAGTTAGAATAACTTTCTCCGTTTAAAAGCAAAGGTAGAGCAATATTTTCTAATACATTAAAATCTTCTAGTAATTGATTGTTTTGGAAAATAAAACCAATTCTTTGTCTTCTAAAATTTGTTTTTTCATGAGAACTCATTAAATTGCAATTAATATTGTTAATTATTACTTCTCCTTGATTAGGAGTTTCCAGAAGTCCAATAATATTTAATAAGGTGCTTTTTCCTGACCCTGAAGGTCCTATTATTCCAACATTACAGTTTTTTTTTAAATTTAAAATTAAATTTTTTAACACACTAACTTGAGTTTTACCCTGAAAGTATTCATGATTTATATTTTCAAGTTTTAACATACTATTCCCATTTTAAAAGATTAACCGGATCAACTTTAGTTGCTTTCCATGATGGATAAATTGTAGCTAAAAATGAAAGTGTGAAAGATATAGAAATAATAATAAAAATTTGCTTAAAATCTAAAATTACAGGCATCCTTGAAAAAAAATATATTTCTTCAGAAAATAAGTTTGATCCTAGCAATAATTCAATGATTTCTTTAATTTCATTAATGTTATAGCAAAAAGCTAAACCAAGAATTAAGCCTAATACTGTGCCACAAAAACCTATTATAGACCCGTTTATAATAAATATTTTCAATAAACTTAACTTTGATACACCTAGAACTCTCAAAACACCAATATCTTTTTTTTTATTAGAAACTAAAATAAACATTGATGAAATTAAATTAAAAGCAGCAACTATTATTATAAGTAGTAGAATTAAAAACATAACATTTTTTTCTACTTCAATGGCATTAAATAATGATGGATTTAATTGTCTCCAATCAACAACCTTTAACTGATTGGTGAGTTTCATTTTTATCTCATTAGAAATGAAATCATATCTTTTAAAATTTTCTAATTCTACTTCAAGAAAATTAACCTTATTGTCATATCCAAGAAATCTTTGTAGAAGATTAATTGGAAAAAGTACAAGTGAAGTATCATATTCGTACATACCAGTATTAAAAAAACCAACAACCTTGAAGCTTCCTTGTCTAGGGATATTACCAAGAATTGTTTCATAACCGTCAGATGATAAAAAACTTAAATAGTCTCCCTCCTTAATTTTAAGTTTATTTTTTAATTTTTCTCCAATAAATACTCCTTCATTTAAAGTAAATTTTTGAAGATGATTATCTAAAATTTTACCTTTAAATATTTTTCTTTGAACAAAAATTTCTGGATTAACACCTTTAGTTAGGACACCAGAAGAGTAGCCCTTGTAGCTCAGTAAACCTTGACTTATTAAAACTTCATTAATATTAATATTTTGAATTTCATTTGATAATTTTTTTTTTATTAAATTAAAATTTTCAATTTTATTTGAAAAAACTGATTCTATTTTTAAGTGGCCATTAATACCAAGAATTTTTGATGTAAGCTCATCTCTAAATCCATTCATTACCGACATCACAATAATTAACGTTGCAACACCTAAGGAAATGCCTAAAAAAGAGAAAAGTGTTATCAATGAAAAAAATCTATCTCTAGTTTTAGGAAATAAGTATTTAAAAGCGACCCATAATTCAAAAAAATTAATCATTAATAGCACTCATTATAATTGGAAAAATTTGTTTAGAATCTAAAATTTCTTCTTTACCGTCTTTTCTACTCTTTAATGTAATTTTATTATCACTTAAAAAACTTTTTCCAACTATAATCTGTAGTGGTATTCCAATTAAATCATGATCAGCAAATTTAATTCCAGGTCTTTCCTTTCTATCATCGTATAAAACTTCTATTTTATTTGATTGAAATAAAGAATATATTTCATTACAAAAATTAGTGCATTCAGAATCTGTTGAAATAAGATTTATAATGCTAACTTGGAAAGGAGAAATTTCATTAGGCCAAATTATACCTTTTTTATCATGAAATAGTTCAATTATTGCAGCTGGTATTCTTGAAACACCAATTCCATAAGATCCCATATAAGGTTTAATTTTTCCAGCTTCTGAATCAATATTAAAATCAAAAGGGTCAGAATATTTTGTGCCAAAAAGGAAAATATGTCCTAATTCAATGCTTTTATAATTTATTAAACTATTTGGGGTTTTAATTTCATTAAAATAATCATCTGTATAACTTGTAATATTTTTAATTGATGAAAAATTATATTTCTTAAAATCATTTTTTAAAATATTTTCATCAATAAATATTTCAGATTCACCTGAATTTACAACCAGGTGAAATTCATGAGATAAGTCACCTCCTATTTCTCCACTTAATGCTCTTACAGGCAAAATTGGCAAACCAAGTTTTTTAAAGATATTTAGATATAATATGAAAAAATTTTCATAAGTTTTTTCAGCATTTTTTTTATCAATATCAAAACTATATGCATCTTTCATCAAAAACTCTCTCGCTCGCATAACTCCAAATCTAGGTCTAATTTCATCTCTAAATTTACTTTGTATATGGTAGAAATACCTTGGTAAGTGCTTATAGCTTTTTATAAATTGTTTTCCTATTGATGTTATCATTTCTTCATTAGTAGGACCGTACAATAATTCTTTTGAATTTCTATCCTGAATTTTCAACATTTCTTTCCCATAACTATCGTATCTATTACTTATTTTCCAAATATCAGAGCTTTGAATTGTTGGCATAAGAATTTGATTTACACCAATCTTATCGTGTTCATTTTCAATTATAGAAATTATCTTTTTTAAAACTCTAAACCCTAAAGGCATCCAGGAATAAATTCCAGAAGTTTCCTGCTTTATCATACCTGATCGAAGCATTAGGTTATGAGAAATCAATTTTGCGTCGGTAGGGTTTTCCTTGATCGTAGGAATAAAAAAATTAGAAAATTTCATTTTTAATTATAATTACAATAATTGTTAAAAAAAAAGAAATAAGAGAGGTCATAATTATTTTTTTTTTAAAAATGTTTCTTTTGGAGCTCCAGGATCATTTCCAGAAATTATACTTTGATCCTTTTTTACACCAAAGGGTAAAACCATAAATAAAACTAACCACCATAGAATTAGATATATCGCCAATGAATCTAAAGAAAACAAGATTTTACTCCTGCTCTAATTCAATTAAGGTTCCATAAAAATCTTTTGGATGAAGAAATACTACTGGTTTATTATGTGCACCTAATTTTGGTTTGCCATCACCTAAAATCCTAATATTATTTTCTATTAAATTTTTACAAGTTAATTCGATATCTTTAACTTCTAAACAAATATGATGAATAGAGCCATTTACATTTTTATCTAGAAAGTTTTTTATTGGAGAATTGTTTCCAAAGGGGTGCATAAGTTCAATTTTTGTATTTCCTAAATCAATAAAAACAACAGTTACTCCATGGTCGGGGTAGTTGACTTTTTTAGATACATTTGCGTTTAAAATATTTTTATATCTTAACATAGCTTCATCTAGATCAGGAACTACTATTGCTACATGATTAAACTTAGTTAACATGATTTTATTATATTCTAAATCCTAACAATCTCAACTGAAGTTAATGGTTTAAGACCATATTTTTGTTTAATAAATGATCTTGAAATAATTCTTAATTGTTCAGCAATTGTTTTATCATCATAGTTTTTATTAACAAAAGATTTAAATTCACTTTCAATATAGTTTTTTAGTGACTCTAAATCATCCTCAATTTCAGTTATTGTAGGACAGAAAATAATTGGATCACTCTTAAATTCGTTTTCTAAATTTAATATAAGAACAATAAATAGTTCCCCATTAGAATTTATATAATTTAGTCTTGAAAATAAATTATTTTCTATCGAATATATTGATGTTCCTCTAATAACATTCCTACCTGAAAAAATTTTATCAATAATTTTAACTTTTTCTTTTTTTTCAAAAGATACTAAATCTCCATTTTCAACTAATAAAGATTTAGATAAATTGCATTCATCGATGAAATTCTTATGTTCTAAGAGATGTCTATATTCTCCATGAATAGGAACAATAACTTTTGGAGAAATCCATTTATACATTTGGAGTAGCTCTTTTTTAGATGGATGCCCAGAAACATGAATGTTGTTAGTTCTATGATCAAGAATTTTACAACCAATTTTATTAATTTGAGTTTTCAATTGATTGATTTGCTTTTCATTACCTGGGATCTCTCTAGAAGAAAAAATTACCATATCGTTTTTATTTAAAATAAAAAAATTATGTCTATTATTTATAACTCTGGATAATGATGCTCTTGCTTCACCTTGGCTTCCAGTACATATTAAAACTAAATTTTCATCTGGAAAATTTTTTGCGTCTTTTTCTGAAATAATATTTTTTTGATTTTCTAAATATCCATTTTCTGATGCTGATTCATATATTCTCTTTAATGACCTTCCAAGTAAAACACAACTTCTTTGAAATTCACTTGATATTGTGAGTATGGTTTCCAACCTTGCAATATTAGATGCAAAACAAGTAACTATGATTTTTCCTGATGAAAAATTTTTAAAAACCTCTCTAAATTTTTTTCTTACTTCAAATTCACTGCCAGATGGATTCTCATTGAATACATTTGTGGAATCACAAATCATTACATCAATTCCTGTTTTCTTTACTAGAGATAGTTTTTTTTGATCGATTGGCTCACCAACAAGAGGGTTGGGATCAATTTTCCAATCACCAGTGTGAAATATATTGCCTTTATCTGTAGAAATAATTATGCCATTAGGTTCTGGAATAGAATGAGTAAGTTTTAAGATCTCAATATTAAAATTACCAATCTTAAATTTTTTATTGTATTCAAGTAATTTTATAATTGGTTTAATATTTTTAACGGAATCAAATTTCCTTCTTAGAACCGATGCAGTAAATGATGTAGTATAAATTGGAGTTTTAGAAAACTTACTATATAAATAAGGAACGGCTCCTATATGATCTTCATGAGCGTGAGTGAGGATAATTGCAGAAAGTTTAGATTTCTGTTCTAATATAAAATTTAAATCTGGCATAATAATCTCATAAGCAAAATCATTTGAATCAGCAAAAGTTACTCCTAAATCAACCATTATCCATGATTCCTTATAATAATATAAGTAGCAGTTCATTCCTATTTCTCCAGCTCCTCCTAAAGGAGTGAATAATAATTGATCTTTATATTTTTTTTTCATTTTTTAAAAACTCTGTTAATATAAAATTAAGGCCTTTAGATGTAAAAAACGGGTCAATTGTTAAAACATTTTTAAAAATATTTTTAAAAAAAATTGAATTTCCTCCAGTTAATATTATTTTAAAAGTTCTTCTTTCTTCTTTGTTAATTTTATTTATTAAGCCTTCAACCATTGAAACATATCCCCAAAAGAATCCAGATTGAATTGCGTGTTTAGTGCTAGTTCCAATTACATTATCTACTTTTCTAAAAGATACGAGCGGTAGTTTTTCAGTTTTACTTTTTAACGATTCTAAAGATAAATTTATTCCTGGCGTTATAACACCTCCAGAATAAAAACCCAAATGATTTAATACATCAAAAGTGGTTGCAGTACCAAAATCAACAACAACTATGGATTTTTTATATAATTCTTTTGCATATAATATATTAACAATTCTATCATCTCCTATAGTCTTTTTATTTTTAATATAAGTTTTTAGATTAAATGTTTTATGAATTTTATTTAAATAAAAAATATTCATAGAATATTTTAAAAAGAATTCCTCTAAAATCTTATTTTTTGACGGAACAACTGACGAAATAATAACTTTCAAAGAATTTAATTGATCTTTATATTTTTTAAAACTTAATAAAAGTTGGTCGTGACAAAGTTTTGAAATATTTATTTTAATTGAAGAGATTATTTTATTTTTTTTAAAAAAACAAAAAAGTATATTAGTATTTCCAATGTCTGCAGTTAAAACTTTCATACAACTTCACCAAAGGAAAGAGTTTGAATACCGTTTTTATTGCTTATCATTAATGATCCATACTTATCAATACCAATAAAATTTCCCGATATAGTTTTTTTATTCTGTTTAATACTTATATTTTTATTTTCAAAATATGCTATTCTATTTAATTCATTGCTAATACTTGAAAAACTAATATTCTCAAAATTATTAAACGAATTACTAATTTTTTTTGATAATTCTAAGAATATATCGATTGGTTTAACATCATTAGAAAAATCTGAAATACTAATAGTTTTTATACTACTTAATTTATTTTTAGGAATAAAATTAATTCCAATTCCAATTACAGAATACAGAATATCATTATTTTTTACATTAGTTTCAATTAGTAAACCTGCTAATTTCATATCATCAATAAAAATATCATTTGGCCATTTATACTTAAAATCAATATTTGAAAAAAAAAAATTCAAAATTTTAAGTATTATTGATGATATTAAAATATTAATCTGACCTAAACAATTCGTTCTAAGTTTTTGGTTAATTAAAAATGAACAGGTTAGATCACCCTCTGAACTTATCCAAATGTTATTTGACCTACCTCTCCCGTTAGTCTGAAGATCAGTAAAAAGTGCAAGATTTGATTTATTAGGATTATCAGTTAGATTAAGATTCTTAATTTTATCATTTGTATTTTTTAATGATTTGAAAAAATAAAAATTAAAGTTTTTATGTCGCATTTTACTTAACTGCAAATAATGATAACGTAATTGATGCACATAGGTTTAAAAAAAATTGAGGATAAAAGACAACAGTTAAATTAAATATTCCTAATAGGGTTATAATAAATTTTGATTGAGTGTTTTTTAAAATATCAAGATCTTCTTCTGGTTCATTAAAAAAAATTGATTTTATAACTCTTATATAATAAAAAGCAGCAATAACCGAAGTTAACACTCCAATGATTGCCAGATAAAAAAGGTTATTGTCAATAACAATATTTAGAATAATTAGTTTACCTATAAAGCCTGCTAAAGGAGGTATACCTGCCATTGAAAATAAAAAAATAGCTAAACATCCCGCTATCCATGGTTGTGATTTATATAAACCTGATAAATCTTTTATAGATGTTACATTAACGTTATCTCTTCTCATATTGAGAAGAAATGCAAATATGCCTAAATTCATTGTAATGTAAAATATTAAATAAATACAAATAGCTGTAATACCATCTTCTGACCCAGGTACTAATGCCATTAAAATAAAGCCGACATGATTAATAGTACTATATGCCATAAGTCTCTTTAGATCAGTTTGTTTTAATGCACCCAAAGATCCAACAAGCATTGAAGAAATAGATAAAATTATAACAATTTTACCCCAGTTTATTATGATTTCTCCAAAGGGGAAAACTAATAATCTTATTAAAATTGCAAAAGCAGCAATTTTAGGTATTGTAGATAAAAATGCTGTAACAATTGTTGGGGCACCTTGATAGACATCTGGTGTCCACATGTGAAATGGAGCTGCAGAAATTTTAAGTGACATTGAAACTAAAATAAAAATCAAACCAACAATTAGCATAACTGGCATTTCAGTTTGACTTGTCATGTATTCATTTATTTGAGGAAAGCTTAATGTTCCAATAAGACCATAAATTAAGCTTGTTCCAAAAAGAAAAATACATGTAGATAGACTACCAATTACAAAATA
>MDSZ01115195.1_pt1 | contig 10068 bp, 9 predicted proteins | sample 811201 | NCBI WGS metagenome assembly MDSZ01 (sample SAMN05326647, study PRJNA326480) | marine metagenome | isolation source: seawater | place: Indian Ocean: North | collected 2010 | reverse complement strand
AGTGAGGTTAATAAAATAGAAATTTTTAATTTATTTATGGAGCCATACATTCCATTTGGCATTAAATAATGATTAACCATTACTTCCTCGATTACATTTATTATAAATGCAAACATAAGTACTCTTAATACACCGCTAATTAAAAATATATTTTCATTTGAGAAGTATGAAACTATTTCGAACATAAATATGTTTACAATAAAAAAAGCAAGACCAGTTAAAAATAACAATATATATAATATTACTTTAAGAAGATTATTAGCTGATTTTTTATTCTTGCTGTATTCTTTAGACATTCTAGGAAATAAAGAATGAGTGATTGGATGTACTAATTGAACTGAAATACCTTTTATTCTGTCTGCAATATTATAAATACCTAATTGCTGTTTCCCTAGTAAGATACTTAAAATTAAAGGTAAAGAAGAATTTATAAAAGAGCCTAATATTGTTGAGTAAAATAATTTGGAGCTTTTAGATATAGTTTTAAATCCTTTTTTGAAATTTATAATTTCTAAAACATTATCATATTTATATTTTATTCTTAGTTGACATATTAAACCAGTTATAAGGGCAGTTATACCTACGAATAAAAAATATTGATTAATACTAGATTTTTCATCAATTATTAAAAGTATCAGCGTCGCCAGAAAGAATTTGTTGAATAATTGGATTAAGGCAGTTTCATAAATTTTTTCTAAACCATTTAGAAACCAGAATGATTGTAGAAAATGGCCAGATAAAGTCAAAGTGAATAATAAAATTAATTTAGGTTCACCTAAAATTGACAATATTATTGAAGATAATATTATTGAAATAATTAGTAAGATAAACTGTGCAGTTTTTGTTTCTTTAAAAATCTTTTTTAATTCAATGCTATTATCAGAATTTATTGAAATAAATTTAGTACTGTATTGATTAAAAGACCAATCAATAAGCCATATTAAGTAATTTAAAATTATTTGAAAGAATACTATATTTCCCCAATTTGTTGTACCAAAATTTTTAATAAGATGAGGAAGTGTTAAAAGACTTATAAAAAAATTTAAAGCGTAAATAATACTTAAGGATAAAGTATTGCTAGTTATTTTTCTATCTAAAAGGTTAAAGCGACTATCATTTCTAAACCTTTTTATGAATTCTATTTTTTTTGACATAAGTTCTTAATTTTTTGGCAATAAAATTAAATCCTAAATTAATTTCTTAATAAGAACTTATGGATTAAATTTAAATATTTTTGAAAATTAATTATAATTTTTTTAATGACTTTTTCTGGGTTATTTTTGATATGTATAAAATAAACTAATATTTGAATATATCTGTAGTATATTCTAGATTTTATGGACTCTTTCTTTTTTTTAGGTAAAATCAGATCTTTATAATCTAATAGAATATCCCTTATAGTTTCATCAAAAATTTGACTTGATTCCAAATTTATTAAGCTGTTTCTTTTGACTCCATATCTGTAAAATACATCTCTTCCATAATATAAGTTTTCTAATAAATTATTTTTTATTAATTTTAAATTAAACTCCTGATGACCCCAACTTTCAATTTTTTTCTTTAAAGATTTTACACCTCCAATTGAAGTAAAATGATAACCTCCATTTATTTCATATTTTAATTTATTTGTTTCCATTCGCATAACATTAAGAGATTTATTTCGCAAATATGAATAAGGGGCAATAATTGATCCTAACCAATTATCTCCGTAAAAGCTATTCAAATAATATTTAAATTCGTATTGCTTACATCTTACAGGGGGGAGATCACCTAAATCACCTTTAAATTTTTTTATTGAATTAATAGAAGGTATTTCATCTAAATCTGAAATTATTACTATATCATTTAACTTACAATTTTTTTGTAGAGCTAAATGAATACATTCCCTGTGATAAGAATCTAAAACCCACCATAACAATTTTTTATCATAGTGATTATGGTTGTTCATAATCTTTGAAACTAAATTATTTTTTTTAGCAAGATATTTATAAAAATCAAATACTGATTTGTGAAAGTCAGTTATTTTAAAGTAAATTATTTTTTTTAAATACTTATCATATCTTTTGATATTTTTTTCAAAGTTAAATTCTTTTCTTCTTCCAGTAAAAGATTGGCATGACTCTACAATGATAAATTTATCAACGAAAGGATATAAATATCTTAACCTTATTTCAAGAAGATCTAATTCTTGAAAAAATAAAAATGAATCAACTATCATATTTTAAGATTGAGTAATTTATATATTTATGCTTAGTTTTAATATACATCAACATTTTATATTTTTAATTGAAAAAAAATTTATAGAAAATTAATTAAGGATTATTCTTTTTATATATTCAAATATCATTACTAATTATTGAATTATAAATAGACTTAATATTTTCTCTTATTCTATTTTCATATTTTATGCCCGTTTTTAAAAAAAATTTATTTACATCAATATTAAAATATCTTATTTCGTTTCCTTCAATCTTAATATTAATTTTTTTATTTATTACTCTTTGAATTTCTTTTAATATTGCTTGAAGAGTAATACTATTTTCAGCTCCAATATTGAAGGTTCCATTTATTTCTTTTTCTATGGATACTTTTATAGCATTAGATATTTGATCAAATGCTATAAAGTTTATTAAAGAGGCTTTAGAATTGTATAGTTTTAATTTTTCACCTTTGATGGCAGAATAAAGCCATTTATTTATTACTCCCTGATCTGAAAATCTCCTATCATATCCATAAGCACTAGCAATCCTTAGAATGGTATATTCTATTTTTTTCCCTTCTACAAAATTTTTGATCATTGATTCAGCGTAAAGTTTTTGTTTACCATGGTTATTTGATGGGCTAGTTTTATCTGATTCGCAATATTTTATATTCATATTTGAGGGATAAATTGAACCTGCACTTGAAATGAAAATTATCCTTTTGGGATTCAATATTTTCGAAATATTTAAGAAATTTAAAATTATATTTTTGTTTAAATTCCAATTATCTAAATTATTAAAAGTTCTTGGCCCTCCTGACCATGAAAATAGAATCAAAATTTTTTCTTTGAATTTTGAATTCTTATCTATTTTGGAGCATATTAGTTTCAAATCAAATTCATTCTTTAAATCACTTATATCAAAAACAAAATGATCATTTATGTTGCTTTTTCTAGATATGAGAATTTTATTATCCCCAGATTTCTCTATTGAACCTATGAAATTCTGAGCTAAGACAGAATTTTTACCAAAAATGATAATATCTCTATTCATTTCTTTATAAAAAGCTTTTGTTTATAAATTAATTTAATCCTAGCCTTTCTCCTTTATAGTTTGAATTAATTTGAATATTTTTGCACCAATTTAAATTTTCAATATACCAATCTATGGTTTTCTCGATGCCATCTTTAAATGTATATTTAGGAACCCAAGATAGTTCTTTTTGAATTAATCTTGAATTAATCGCATATCTCTTATCGTGGCCTGGTCGATCTTCTACAAATTCTATAAGTTTGTTATGTGGTTTATTATTTGGGAATTTTAAATCTAGTTGCTCACAAATCAAATTTGCGATCTCAATATTTGATTTCTCATTATTGCCACCTATGCAATAATTTTTGCCAATTTCTGCTTTTTTTAATACGAGGCAAAGCGCATCAATATGGTCTTCAACAAAAAGCCAGTCTCTTATGTTAAGACCATTTCCATAAATAGGTATTTTTTCATTATTTAATGCTTTTAGGATTATTAATGGAATTAATTTTTCTGGGAATTGGTATGGTCCAAAATTATTTGAACAATTTGTTTTTAATATTGGAAAATTAAATGTATGGAACCAAGCATTAACTAAATGATCACTTGATGCTTTAGTCGCAGAGTAAGGTGATCTAGGGTCATATAGCGAATTCTCGTCAAAAAGGCCATATTGACCTAATGAACCAAAAACCTCATCAGTGCTTACATGTAAGAATTTAAATCTATTTTTTCTAAAAGAGTTTAAATTATCCCAATGATTTTTTGAGTTTTCTAAAAGATTGAATGTTCCTAAAATATTACTTTCAATAAATGGCCTTGCATTTTCTATGGATCTATCAACATGGCTTTCAGCAGCTAAATGAACTATTAAATCAGGGTTTGAATTCTGTAAAGCATTTTTAGTTTCCTCAAAATTGACAAGATCCGCTTTTATAAAATGATGCCTATCACGGTTCTTGTTATTTTCTAACCAACTCAGATCACTCGCATAGGTTATTTTGTCTAAATTATATATTAAAGCATTAGTATTTCTTAGTAATTTGCGAATTAGGCACCCACCTATGAATCCTGCTCCTCCGGTAACAAGAATTCTGAGATTTCCATTGGTTAGGTCAGTAATCAATTTATTTTAAGAATTAGTTTTTAATTAAATATAATTTTTATATAATATATTATTTAAAATTAGGTACAGAAGTATGTTAATTTAATTTATATTAAACGCCATACAATTTATTAAATTGAATATATATATATGGATTTAAAAAGTATAAACTTTACTGTACTTCTTCCAATTTTAGAAAGAAAAGATATCATTGAAGGATTTCCTTTATCATTAGAAAGTATATTTGCTAATACTCTAGTTCCTGAACAAGTTGTGGTAACTGTAGACGGTTTAGTAAGTGAAGATTTTAAAAAAATAATTTTATATTTCCAAAAGAAATTTTCTCTGGATATAGTTTGGACAGTAAAAAAAGTAGGATTAGACAAAGCATTAAATATGGGATTAGAAAAGTGTAGGAACGAAATAATTTTTAGGGCTGATGGAGATGACATCAATTTAAAAGATAGGTTTGCAATTCAATTACCCATTTTGTTAAAGGGATGCGATGTTGTAGGTTCATATGTTGATGAATATGATGAAAAAGGTAATTATTTATCAACAAGGGAAGTGCCTATTTCTAGTGAAAAAATTTATAAAAAACTTGTTTATAGAAATCCCATGAATCATATGACAATTGGATTTAGAAAATCAGCTTTATTAGAAGTAGGAGGTTATCCAGAGCTTTTCCTTAAGGGAGATTATGGTCTTTGGATAAAACTAATGGCCTCAAAAAAGATTTTTAAAAATGTTGATCTTTCTCTTGTTAAAGCTGTCACAGGAAAAAGAATGATTAAGGATAGAGGCGGTTTAAAATATGTGGCATCAGAATTCTTATTGCAAAAATATTTACTGAATCATGGATTTAGCAATATATTTCTTTCCTTTTTTCTCTTTATAGCCAGATCTATTATCTTTCTCTCACCTTATAAAATTAGAAATTCATTTTATAGGTTATTTTTAAGATAAATATTTAAATTTTGTTTAATAAATACTTATTAATGAATATAGATTTGCATTTATATTTATAAACCCTGCTAAAATAATGATGTAAATAAAATAAAAAAAGATATCTTATATGTAACGTTTTTTGTCAAATATGAATATAAAATTCCCTTGGTTAATTTCAAGAAGAAAAATTATTACTAGTTGTTTTGCAGAGATATTTTTTATAATAATTTTAAATAAATACTTGCTTTCAGATTATTTATTATTTTCGTCGAATATAGATTTATTCACAATAATATTTACTCCTTTTTGGCTAATTTTTAGCTACGTTTTCGGAAGATATTCTTTTGAAGAAGAATTTTTTAGGAATAAAAAATTTATTTTGTTTTTAAAGTTATTTTTTAGAACTTTTATTATTGCAAATTTAGGGATATGTTTTGTATTTGTACTTTCGATAAATATAAATTTAAATAATTATAATCATTTTGATCAAATGATTTTTTTATATTCCACTTACTTATCTTTTTTTATAAATATTTTACAAATCCCAACTAATTTATATTTTATTAAAAATGCAAATAAAGAAGAAGAATGGATTTATGTTGGGCCAATAGATGTATATAATTTTTTAATTCAGGAATTGAAATGGTCTAGAAGAAAAATTAAAATTACTTTTAAAAGTAATGAATTTAAATTCACTCCAACCAAAAATATCACAGGTATCCTGTTTCATGAAATAGATAATGAAAAATTGAATAAATTATTTGAATTTAAAAAAGTAGGTTTAAAAATATATAGTTCAGAAAAGTGGTGCGAATATTATTTGCAAAAACTACCATCTGAAATATTAACTCCCCAATTTTTAATAAATATTGATAATAAAATCTCTGATAATTCTATGCAATTCAGGATAAAAAGGATTGGAGATATTTTTTTAAGTATTTTTTTATTTACAGTTTCAATTCCTATTTTAATAATTTCATGTATTTTAATTTTTTTAGAAGATGGAAAAGCATGTATTTATAAGCAAGAGAGAATTGGAAAAAATCAGAAGAGTTTTATGATTTATAAACTAAGAACGATGAAAGTTAACGCAGAAAAAGATCAACCTCGATGGGCAAGTAAAACTGATGACAGAATTACTGAGATTGGTAAATTCTTGAGGAAAAGTAGATTAGATGAGTTGCCTCAATTATTTAATGTTTTGATTGGTGATATGAGCCTAATTGGACCAAGACCTGAACGAGAAATTTTTGATAGCAAACTTATGAAGTTTATTCCAAAATATAAATATCGATATTTTATAAAGCCAGGACTTAGTGGATGGGCTCAAGTAAATTTTCCATATGGTTCTTCTATTGAGGACTCAAAGAATAAATTTAGTTATGATATTTATTACTTAAGAAATTTTTCAATTTGGCTTGATTTTTTAATATTACTAAAAACCATAAGAATAGTAATTTTAAAGAGAGGATCTGATCCTATTAGGTAAATAGTAATGCAAAAAATACTTTCAGTTTTAATCCCAACTTATAATAATAACGAGTCTCTTAAAAAGGTACTAGACTCTTATGTTGGTGATAAAAGGATAGAAATATTAGTTTCTGATGATAGTGATGATGAAGACAAAAAAATGTTAATCAAAGATATGTGTAAGAAAGCAAATATTATTTATTTTGATGGACCAAAATCATCTCCTGCCGAAAATTGGAATATGTTGATAAAAATGGCTGAGACTCCATTTTTTGTTTTGAATCATCATGATGATTATCCTGTTAATCTTGATTTCTTGAATGAATTAGATAAGGATAAATTAGGGCTTATGATACTCCCATGTACATCAAAACCTATTGGTAAAAATATTCGAATTATTGAATCTTGGCAACAATATTTATTCACTAAAGTTTGCAGTTTTTTTAAAAATGGATCTCTTAATATGGTATTGGCTCCGACCGCTTCAGTTATTATTAATAAGAAATTTAAAAACATCCTATTTGATCCAAAACTTAAATGGTTCGTAGATGCAGAATGGTATCTGAAATTATTTCAAACAGTAAAAATAAATAAACTCATGATTAGATTTTATCCTTTTTCTAGAATATTTTCTATTCAATTAAATACTAGTTTAACCAAATCTTTGTCTGGAATCCTTAAGGAACAAATAAAAAATGAGAAGAAATATCTTTACGAAAAAAAGCTTTATCCAGGTAATTTCATACACTTTTTTCAATTTTCTCTTTTAGGAATAATTTTATTAAAAACTAAATTAAAACAAACTTTGAGTTTATGAATTTTTTAATTGATTTAATAAGTCTGAAATCGATTCTTTCCAATAAATTGGCTCTAAAGAGAGTTTATCCAAAGTATCTGAAGTATCTAATACTGAATAATTGGGTCTTTGAGCTTGCAATGGATAACTATTAGAAGATGTAGGTATAATTTTAATCTGTTTTTTTAATAATTTTTGTTCCTTACCAATTTCTAATATTGTTACTGCGACATCATACCAGCTTGCAATTCCCGAGTTACAGTAGTGTAAAATTTGGGGAATTTTTATTTCCTGGGATTTAAGATTTACTGCTTTCCAGCATGCTTTTGCTAATGTAAAAGCAGTTGTTGGACAACCTATTTGGTCATTTATAACTCTTAAATCTTTGTTTTGAGAAAGTTTTTTTAAAATTTTTAATGCAAAATTATCTCTATATTCGCTCATCAACCAACTTGTTCTAATAATGTGACCTTTATTTAAATTAGATAAATTTTCTAAAATAAAGTCTTCACCTTTTGCTTTTGTATAGCCATAGTTGTTTATAGGAGATTTTTTATCACTTGGGAGATAAGGAGTTTTTTTAGTACCATTAAAAACATAATCAGTACTTACATGTAATAAATTACCTCCATAATCTTTTATGGCTTCCGAAAAATACTTTGGAGCTAAAGAGTTAATATTAAATGCCAATTCTTGTTCAACCTCAGCCTTATCTACATTGGTGTAAGCTGCGCAATTAATAATCCAGTCAGGTTTATATCTTTTTACATTTTCAATACAGGACTTTTTTGATAATAAATTTAACTCTATTTTTTTTTTAATTATGATTTCTACTCCTTTGGGTTTAGTCTTTAAAATTTCCCTCCCAAGCTGACCTGTGGCTCCAGTAAGTAAAATTTTCATTAAAAAATTTCAGATTTATTTATTGCTTCATCAAAGCTTATACCATTTTGATCTTTAATGGATAGTTGAGGGGAAGAATAATTAATTGATTTTAAGGGCCAATCAATAGATAGTTTTGAATCATTCCAATTAATTATTCTTTCTAAATCTTTTTCCCAATAATTTGTGGTTTTATATAAAACTTTTGCAGTTTTGCTTAATGTTAAAAAACCATGAGCAAATCCTTCAGGAATCCAGAATTGTTTTGCATTCTCTTCACTCAAGTTTATACTTGCCCATTCCCCAAATGTTGTTGAATTTTTTCTTAAGTCAATTGCCACATCGAAAATTTCACCTAGTACACATCTTATTAATTTGCCTTGAGCCATAGGATCTAATTGGTAATGAAGACCTCTTATTACTCCTTTATTTGAATGTGAATGATTATCTTGCAGAAAGTTAATTTCTCTTCCAATTAATCTGTCAAAGACATCTTTATTCCAGCTTTCATAAAAAGATCCGCGTCTGTCTCCATAAACTTTAGGTTGAAATATATGAAGACCTGATATTGCATTCCCCTTATTTGAATAAATTGCTTCAATATTCATGACTTTTTAGATTTTCTCATAATTATTTTTAATCGGGTCTTTAAGTATTTTTAGTAGATATTCGCCATATCCACTTTTTAACATTGAATTGGCAATTGAGGCAAGATCTTTATTAGTTATCCATCCCTTCCTCCAAGCAACTTCTTCAGGGCAACCAACCTTAAGTCCTTGTCTCTTTTCAAGGACACTTATATATGTACTGGCTTGATGAAGAGAGTCGAATGTACCTGTATCAAGCCAAGCTATTCCCCTCCCCATTATCTCTACGTTTAAATTATCCTGTTGAAGATATAAATTATTTAATGAAGTTATTTCTAATTCGCCTCTTGATGAAGGTTTGATTTGCTTTGCTTTATCGACGACTGTATTATCATAAAAATAAATTCCAGTGACTGCATAACGACTTTTGGGGTCTTTAGGTTTTTCATATAAATTAATTACTTTATTATTTTTAAATTCTGCAACTCCATATCTTTCTGGATCACTGACTGGATAAACAAATATTGTTGAACTCTTAATATCATTATTGGCTTTGATTAATTGCTGACTTAATTCATTACCATGATAAAGATTGTCTCCTAAAATTAAAACTGATGGGGAATTATCCAAGAAATCTTCCGCAATTAAAAAGGCTTGAGCCAATCCATCAGGATTTTTTTGAATTGCATAATCTATACTAATACCCCATTTACTACCATTACCTAAAAGTTTTCTAAAAGACTCTAAATTGGATTCATTGACAATTATTAAATATTCTTTTATCCCAGCAATCATAAGAGTAGTTAGTGGGTAATAAATCATTGGTTTGTCGTAAACAGGCATCATCTGCTTACTTACAGCATGAGTTAAAGGGTAAAGTCTAGTTGCATTTCCACCTGCAAGTATTATGCCTTTTCGTTGATTGCTCATTATTATATCTAATGACTTTATAAGACAACTATATAATTTAAGATCAAATTTTTATTGTTTTTATCCACAATTTAATATAAATCTTCTCATAAAATTTTAATCATTTTCCTTATCTTT
>MDSZ01174293.1_pt1 | contig 10069 bp, 9 predicted proteins | sample 811201 | NCBI WGS metagenome assembly MDSZ01 (sample SAMN05326647, study PRJNA326480) | marine metagenome | isolation source: seawater | place: Indian Ocean: North | collected 2010 | reverse complement strand
TGTTTAATTCTTTAAATCCTTTTTTAAGATCAGGGTTTCCATTAAAATGATGGGGTACTTGAGTTTCAAGATAATATAATATCTTTCTAGCTAATATAACTTTACTAATAGATAGTTTTTTTTGATTTTTTATATTTAATAAATTCTTAAAATATGCACTTCGATTTTTGCTTTCTCTTACAACACCAAAACCAGAGTATGTTGCGGGACCTGCTATTAAAGCGGGTTTACCAAAACATGCAAATTCTAATGCCATAGTTCCTCGACCTGTAACAACTGCATCACAAATCTCAACTAAGTTTTTTGAAGTTATGTTTGATGGTGCTAATCTAATATTTTTACTATTGATATTGATCACCATATCCTTAATAATTTTTTTTTCACCAATATTGTAAGTAGTTGGGTTTGCTCTAATCAACCAACATATATTATTTTTATAATTTTTAATTACATCAAGTGTTTGTTTGAATTGGTCAAAATAATCATTAAATAAAAACTTCTTACCCAAACAATGTGGTGCATCTGAAAAAGCGTGTGCTGATAAAACTACTATAAATTTTTTAGAATTTTTTTCATTTGTAGAAAACTTTTTTAAGATATCATTTCTGTTGTAATATTTGGCAGACCTAAGGTTGTTGGTAATTCTTAAATCTCGAGAAAATGTATAGTTTGTTTTGATACCCATATTAAATCTTTGATTTATAAAATTTTTTAATTTTTTATTCGAAATCAAAACTCTTTTTACTTTTTTCTTTTTTTTTTTTAATGAAAAATATCCATAATTAGTATTAAATAAATTATATCTTTTGATAAAATTAAAATTTAAAAACTCATATACTCTTAATTTATTACTAATACCTACTCTACATAAAAGGCCATCTACGTAGCAATATGAATTAGTATTAATAATCACTGTCTTTATGCTCTCCTTATGAATCATTTTTGAAATACAAATTGTTTTAAAGACTGCAAAAAATAAAATTTTCAAAAACTCTAGGTCAACTTTAGGATTTGTAAAATTGTAATTTTTATTACAATAAGTATCGAAAACTAGATCTCCAATGTAAGTATTTTTTATTTTACAATTATTAATAAACCAATAAAAACCTTTTTTATAAATACCAATTGAATAATAAAAGGTAGGGTATATAGATAAAAATAATTCTTTTTTATAAAATAAAAAAAATTTTTTTACGTTAAAATCGATAAATTTGTTTACTCCATTTTTAAAAAAAAAATTTTTTTCTTTTAATTGTTTAACGTCTGATGAGTCAAAAATTAACTTAAATAAGTTATTATCTTTATAATTAAAAATATTTGCTAAAATTAAAGCGTTTTTGCTACTTTGTCTTTTTCCTCTATTTGAAATGATAATAGTTTCCTTTTTTTTATTATCGAAAAAATTATCTTTTTTTTTTAAAATTTCAAAAATTCTTAGCATTTAACCTTTTTATTTTGTCTAGAACTTTAAAAGTTTTAAAATCTGCTAATAATCTTTTTTTAATAAAAAAATTATTATTTAAGTTTTTTAAAATTCTATTTAAAGTAAGCTTTTGGTTATATTTAATTTTAAATCTTTTATTTGAAACTTCTTTTAATTGTTTAAATCCTTTAACTAACTTAGAACTTTCTGGATTAAATTTTATAAATTCATTATTGTTTAGATCGAAAAAAATTTTTTTTTTATCAAAGATAATGGCAGTTTCATTAACTAAAGTTTTGTTATTGTTTGAACATAAAAAAATTGTTCCATTCCTGAATTTTAAAAAAATATCGCTATAAATATCATCTTTATAATTTTTTTTTTTGTCAATTATTTGAATTTTATTTGGTAATTTCAAAAAACTTAACACTAAATTTAAAAAATGGCTTCCATTGTTGTATAAACCTCTACTATAAGTATGAATTATTTTAAAATTTTTACAATTTTTCAAAAAATTAAATTCACTTATCAAGGGATTAAAAAAAGATCTATTATAATTTATAAATAATTTAATCTTTTTTTTTGAGCAATATTGAACCATATCGACAAATTCTTTAAGTGAACTTGAGCCTGGTTTTTCAATTAAAATATATTTTAATGTTTTGTGATTTTTAATCATATTAAAAACTTTTGAAAGATTATTGGTTGAAACACTTATTACAGCTAATTCATAATTTGCGAAATTTAATGCTTTATTCAAATTTTTAAAAGATTTTAAACCGTATTTTTTTTGAAACAGGTTTAATTTTTTTTTATTAACATCTACACCTGAGATTAAATTAATTCTCTTATTAAGAAATAAAGATTTTGCATGTGTTAAAACATGGTTTTGAACGACAAGATCATAATTTAAACCTACACTTCCTAATCCAACCAGAAGAGTATCAATTTTTTTTTGCATTTTTATTAAAAATTTTTCAAATTTAATTTTAAAAATTAATAATTATTTATAAAATTATTTATAACTTGCTTTAATTGTTTTACATTTAGAAAATTATTATTATTAGAACTAGTATATGAAAAGTTTTTTGAAACTTTAGAATATTTTTTTTTATAAAAATTTCTAACTTTATCATTTTCACCTCCTAATAATACATAATATTTCCCAAGATCATAACAATTCATACTCTCTGCAGGTGTAATTAACTCCTCACTAATTTTTTCTCCTGCTCTAATACCAGAAATTTTTATCTTAATATTTTCATCAATTGCCTTTGCTAAATCTAAAATTTTGTAACTAGGTAACTTTGGTATAAAAACCTCACCGCCTAAATTTTTTTGAATAGACCAGAGCACCATTGATACCGAGTCTTTTAATTCCATACTAAATCTAGTCATCTTTTTATCTGTAATATTTAAATATCCATTTTTCTTTTGACTTAAAAAAGCTGGAATAACTGATCCTCTGCTGCCATTTACATTGCCATATCTCACAACACTAAACTTAATTTTTTTATTTCCTACTATATTATTCGCAGACAAAAAAAGCTTGTCAGAACACAGTTTCGTGGCACCATAAAGATTAATTGGAGAAACAGCTTTATCTGTTGAAAGAGCAATTACATTCGATACTTTTTTTTCAAGACATCCTTCAACCAGATTTTGAGCTCCTATTATATTTGTTTTAATATATTCAAATGGATCATATTCAGCTTTGGGAACTTGTTTTAATGCTGCAGCATGAACTACAATATCAACGTCATTTAAAGCCCTAAAAACTCTATCTTTATCTCTCACATCACCTAAAAAAAACCGCAAGTTTTTATACTTATGAATTGGATACATTTGTTCAAGTTCAGATTGTTTAAGTTCATCCCTACTAAAGATTATAATTTTTTTTATTCCTTTATATTTGTGCAAAATTGTCTCTAAAAAAGCTTTTCCAAAAGAGCCTGTCCCACCTGTGATAAGCAAAGATTTATTTTTTAAAAAATTATTTTCTTTCATACTATTAACTCTTTAATTATAAGAATGTGGCTTTAAAAAGACTTCCATTTTTTATAATTATACTTAGTTCTTTTCACATTTTTGTTTATTTTAGCAAGTTCCTTATTTTTATTTAAATAGGTTACCAAGTCATAACAATTATAATTTTTGTTCCAAAATTTCCCTATAAGATGTTTTAACAATAAATAATCTTCGTAATAATCAAGAGTGAGACCTAGTTTTGGATAATTTAGAGATTCAGGGGCAACAATATTTAGATGCTTAAAAAGCTTTGGGTTTCTTCTGATAGATAACGAAACATGTTCTTTAGAGTCTTTATCTTTTGCAAGTAAATATGATTTCTTTAAAACTTTATATCTAAATATTTCTACATCCATTCCAAGAGGGTAACTTCTTATAAATCCATTGGAAACATAATCAACCTTATTCCTTAAAAAGGTATTATAAGCCTGTGATATTAAATCTAAATCGATCAAAGGACAATCTGATGTCGCTCTCACTATTAAGTCAGTTTGATAATGTTTAGCAGCCCTTATCACCCTTTGAGTAACATTACTTTCTGAACCTCTAAAACAATCAACTTTAAGTTTATTAGAAATTGAGACTATTTTATCATCATATTCATTTTCAGTTGTAGCTACTATAATATTATCTATAAATTTTAAACCCTTCAATCTTCTTATCATATACTCAAGAAAAGTTATTTTTTTATGACAATATTTTAAAATCTTATTTGGAAATCTTTTTGATTTAGATCTAGCTTCAATTATAAGAGATGTCTTCATTAAAATATCTTTAATTTAAACTTTTTTGATAGATAAGGTTTTATATTTGTTCCTTTTAAATTATTGTAAGATTTTAATCCATAATATTTAGCAATAACCAACCCGTATGTTTCACAACCAAAAACAAATTTAAAATTTCTAATACATTTTAAAAAATCATTTTCTTTAGTTATTTTGATATTCATATCTTTAAATATTTTTGAATGAATATATTTATTCTTGTTTTCTGAAGGGTGGACTCTTAAAAAAATTTTTTTATTTTTTAAAAATCTATTTTTTTTTATCTTTTTATAGAAAATGTTTAATAACTTTATGTCATAATCAATTTTCTTTTTTCTAGATTTTCTTACTACATCATCATAATTACTTGATAAATAAAGAATTTTATTTGATTTGGGTAAAATTTTATTTCTTTTAACAAATTCCACAAAATAATCTTTTGTTTTAATTAGTTTAATGTTTTTAGAAATTAAATCTTTAATTTTTGAAAATGAACTTTCATCTTTAGTAACTATAATATCTGGAAAAAAATATTTATCTTTTTTATTAAACCTAAAATTCAAATTATGTGGCGAGTCAACAAAACTAATTACTTTAATTTTATATTTTTTGGAATATTTGATAGCATTATACTCTGTTTTACTCTGCCAGCCAGTTCCCGTAAGAACTAAATCAGATGATTTAATAGCTGATATTAAGTTTTGAGAACAATTTTCTTTTTTAAAAATGTCCTTCGCTGGTCCTGTTAAAAAAAAACTAAGATTTAATTTCTTTTCATTTTTAAGAAAATAATAAATTTGGTTGGCTGCACCACTATCATTCGCAACCACTAAGCTTTTTTTTGTTAGATGCCTAGATATTTCCATACCTTTTTAAATGCTCTTACTATATTATCTATGTCTTTACTTTTAAATGAGTATAAGCAAACTTGAAATCCTAAAAAAGAATGGTCATGTAAATCCTCAGCAACTTTACAGATTCCTTTTTTATAATTAACAGATTTATTAAATTGTGACCAAGGAAAACCTTTAGTGCCATAGGCGATTTTTTTTTGAAACATTGGTAGTAAGTGGATATTAGCATATCCTTCAACCAAACCTGTGATACCTTCAGCTGTTAAAAAAGCAACTATTTTTTTTCTGGAAAATTTTATTTTTCTTATATCTAGTATTATAGGAAATATGTAATAATTATTTTGATTAAATTTTGCTGTTGGAATTTTAATGCCTCTAAGTTTTGATAGTTCGAATGCGAGTTTATTAAATAATTTGTTTCTTTTTAAAATAATATTTTTCAACTTTTTGAATTGTTCTAAGCCTATGGCAGCTTCTAACTCTCCCATTCTAAAATTATAACCTATCATATTATTAATTTTGTCCTTTAAATCTACAGATGCTTCCGCATGATTTCTAATTTTGTACACTCTATCAGCTAGTTTTTTACTATTCGTAACAACAATACCTCCTTCACCAGTATTAATATGTTTGTGACAATTTAAACTAAATCCACCAATATCAGCTAAAGTACCAGCAAGTTTATTTCCATAATAAAAATATGGGGACTGCGCGCTATCACTTATTATTTTGATATTTTTTCCTTTAATTATTTTTTTAATTTTATTTATATCTGCACTAATTCCAAAAATATCTACTACTAAAATTGCTTTCGTTCTTTTTGTTATTCTTTTTTTAATACTTGAAGGATCTAAACAAAAAGTATTCTCCTCAATATCAGCAAAAACTGGTATTGCGTTCCAATGCAAAATAGCCGTTGCACACGCACACATAGTCCAAGGAGTGGTGATAATCTCATCTCCAGGCTCAATATCCAAAGCTCCTATTGCTGCAATTAACCCAGAAGTCCATGAATTAAGGGTTATCGCAAATTTAGTACCATAAAAATTTTTAAGATAATTTTCAAATTTATTAACGTAAACTCCACCAAAAAAATTTTTATTTTTTCCAGCAATAAAACTGGATAATTTTCCTGATTTTACAATCTTCGATGCAATTTTAATTTCCTCTTTACCAATAGAGTTATAGGGTGAAAAATTTTTATTAATAGTTTTTTCTCCACCTAACAAAGCTGGTAATTCTAGTTTGGAACTAATCATAGTCTGTTAGATTTTTATGAATTTTTTTTTAAAAAATTGATAAATTGATTTAATAATATACATTTGAGTTTTAATATTTAAATCATAATAAATTGGTAAGCTTATCGCAGATTTATAGTAATTTTCGGTCTTTTTTAATTTTACATTCTTTTTAAAAAAACTAAATTTATAAACAGGTATGTAGTGGTATTGAGCCATTATTTTTTTTTTTAACATATATCTTAAAAATTTTTTTTTATTCTTTTTTAAATGAACTATATACAAGTGAAAACTTGAAAAATTACGATTTTTGTAATCAATTAAATCTATTTCGTCAATTTTTTTTAAGTATTTATTGTAGAGATTTGAAACCTTTTTTCTTTTTTCTATAAACTTTTCAATGCGTTGAAGTTGACTAATACCTAATGAACTTTGAAAATCATTTAATCGAAAATTAAAACCCGGTGTTAATACGTCATAATTCCAATGATCCTTTGTTCTCTTTATGCCATGTGATCTTATTAATTTAATTTTATGGTCAAATTTTTTAGAGTTTGTCGTAACAATACCTCCCTCCCCTGTTGTTATAGTCTTGAGTGGATGGAGGGAAAATGTTGAAATATCACAATGATTACATGAACCAATTTTAAATTTTTTTTTATTTATAACATATTTTGATCCTAATGCATGGCAAGCATCTTCAACTATCAAACAATTAAATTTTTTTTTTATTTCAAAGAAGCCTTTAACATTCTCAGGATACCCCCCGTTATACATAATAATTATAGCTTTGATTTTATTTAAATTATTTTTTTTGATGCATTCTAGAATACTTTCAGGAGTGATTTGTCCTGTTTTATCATCTACATCAGCAAAATGGATTTTAACCTTAAAAAAACTTGCCATATTATAAAAAGCAATGAAGTTTAATGCAGGCATAATTATTACATCATTTTCTTTTAAATTTATTGCTGATAATGCAAGAAAAATTGCAGATGTTCCGCTATTACAAACACTAGAATATTTACACTTTAAATATTTATTTAATTTTTTTTCAAAAATTAAAACTTGATTACCCGAAGTTATGATGTCTTTTTTGAGGACACTAGAAACAGCATTTATATCTTTTATATCAATGTACTGTCTTCCATATGGTATATGTTTCATTTTAAAAATATTATTTTTTTGTCAACTCTTTTAATAAATCAGCAATTCTTTTATCGTCATAATTGATCTTTTTCATTATTTTAGCAGCGTTCTTAGGATCTAATTTAAATGCTAATCTGAGTAAATTCATCCAATTAACATTATTTTTTGATCTTATTTTCTGAATTTTATTTATTATAGAAGAATAATTTTTTTTCATTAAATATTAATATTAAAATAAATCTATAACATGTAAATGTTATAAATTATAATTATATTTAGTAGAGATAAAATTATAAAGAGATGATATTAAATGATAAATTAATTACTAAATATGATAAAAATAAATTCTAAAATTAGCTTTTCTTACAATAAACCTCCTTTAATAATTGCAGAAATTTCAGGAAATCATAATCAAAATAAAAAAAGATTTTTAAAATTAATAGACTCAGCTTTTAAAAATGGAGCTGATTTAGTCAAAATCCAAACATATGAACCTACTGATATTACTTTAAAATCAAAAAATAAAAATTTTTTAATTAAAAAAGGATTGTGGAAAAAAAAATACCTTTGGGATTTATATAAAAAAGCTCACACACCATTTAAATGGCATAAAGATGCTTTTAAAATTGCAAAAAATAATAAAGGTATTCTTTTTAGTAGCCCATTTAGTATTAGAGCTGTCGATTTATTAGAAAGTTTGAATGTTAAAATATATAAAATTGCATCTTTTGAAATAACTGATTTAAAATTGATAAACTATATAGCCCAAAAAAAAAAACCAATAATAATATCAACAGGAAATTCAAGTATAAACGAAATTAAAGATGCAATAAATATTATAAAAAAATATCATAATAAAATTATTATACTTCATTGTGTCTCTAGTTATCCAACTGAGTTAGAAAATACCAATTTGGATAGAATAAACGAGTTAAAAAAGAAATTTAAACAATATTATATTGGATTATCCGATCATACTATTGGAATTGAATCAACAATCGCTTCTATTCCTCTTGGAATTGTGGCAGTAGAAAAACATTTTAAGCTTAATAATAAATTAAATTCTGTAGACTCAAAATTCTCTATATCTCCTGAAAAATTGAAACAATTATCAAAAATAAAAAATGCTATATTTAATAGCTTAAATATTAAAAAAAAATCTACAATTGATAAAATATCTATTAAACTAAGAAGATCAATTTTTGCTACGAAAGATATTAAAAAAGGTGAAAAATTTAACTATAAAAATATTGATACTTTAAGACCTAAAATTGGATTATCTGCTTCAAAATTTTTTAAAATTTTAGGAAAAAGATCTAAAAAAAATATCAAAAAAAATAGTCCGATAAGAAAAGGCAGTTTTTAATTATTCTTTAAATATTTCTTTATATTTACATTCCAATCTACCATTGTAGATGGTAAATCTCTTCTTTTATGAAAAGAGCCTTTTTCAGATATTTTGATAATTTTATAACGTTTAGAAATTATTTTAGAAAAACTTTTAATAAATAAAGACTCAATTTTTTTAAAAAGAATATTGTAAGTTGATTTAAATGTTTGTTTATTTATATTTTTAAAAAAAACTCTTTTTCTTAATATCAGATTTCCCTTATCAATTTTTTTGTCCATTAAGTGAATTGATACTCCTTTTGGAGAATTCTTGTAGAACGACCAAAAATTGGGATGGGCACCTCTATTGTGGGGAAGATAAGACATATGTAGATTAATAAAATCAATTTTTTTTGTAAATTTCAAAATATCTTTTTTAATAATATGTTTGTATCCAAAAGAAACTATTAGAATTATGTTTTTAGTAACATCTTTTTTTGAAAGTTTTTTTTGACCTAGGGTTTTAACAATTATTTTTTTAGATCTTAAAAATCTTATAAGCTTTGTCTGTTTTTTATTATAACCTAAAAAAAGGATTGTTTTTTTCATCTCAGCTATAATATGTATTTTATAGCAAATATCCTTATCTTTTTTAAAACTTCATTTACCTTGGACATAAAAAGTTTATCTTTTTAAATTTTTTTGTATTATATGATCATCAAATGAAACTTTCGTACTATTCAAAAATAGATTATCTACAAACAATTACCATAAGTGTTGTTGTTATTTATCATTCTCAAGGTATTATTTTAGTTCACCAATTTTGCAAAGGTAATATTGTATGAATTATTTTTTTGGTATAAACAATGATATATTCAAGTCTAAAATAACAATCCCTAAGTTTCAAAATAGATTGCCTAATACAAACAAAAATATTCAACTATTTAAATGTTATCCAAATAGTAATAATGAGTGGCAAGTGGAAGAAATATATAAAAATCAAGAAAGCAATTTTAAAAATAATTTTTTTATACTCAATGATTTTGATATTGGAAATAATGAAATATATTTTTTAGCAACAGAAAATGATCTGCTAAAATTTAATAAATACAAACTAGAGGATTATAATAACTTTACAAACACTATTCCAGATTTTAGGGCAAATTTTGAAATCTTTTTTTCTGATAAAAATAAGTTGGGTTTTTCATCCTATCAGTCAGAGTATCCATTTAGAATGATTAACGTAAAAGGTTCAATTATCAGTTCAGTTTCATCAATAGCGAG
>MDSZ01122572.1_pt1 | contig 10069 bp, 6 predicted proteins | sample 811201 | NCBI WGS metagenome assembly MDSZ01 (sample SAMN05326647, study PRJNA326480) | marine metagenome | isolation source: seawater | place: Indian Ocean: North | collected 2010 | reverse complement strand
TCGCGACATGACAAACCGAGTGTTTTCGATAGTCGTCGTACCCTGGGTCGGATGCCCAACCTCAATGAAGTGATTTCGGTGAGCTAACTGAGGGTCATCAAGGCAATGCTCGGTGTTTTGAACGCGATGAGATGGAATCCCAGCAGCCTGACATGTTGCCATTGTCTCAGTGCAGGAACGTTCCGAAGTCCATGAAGCAATCCGCTTCTCGAGATCGTCTTGATTGACCCGACGAGCGTCTACGTCGAGTTCGGCAAGTTCCGGCGCATCTATAAGTTCACACAAGGCCCGCCATTGGGTGTCGCTGGTGACTGCGATCGCCACCCACTCATCATCACCATCAGATGGAAATACAGCGTGAGGAGCGTGAACATCGTCCCTGTTGCCCATTCGATCCCATAACCGACCGTTAACTGTCCAATCCAAAAGAAGTGGGGTCAGTTGTTGCATGGACGCTTCACCCTGGCTGAAGTCAATGTATTGACCCTGACCAGTCGCTCGATGATGCTCCACGGCCGCCATCACACAACTCACAAGAAACCTTGGGGAGATGTAGTCGGTGTAAGCCCCAAACGGGCCGCTTGGCGGACGATCAGGCCAACCCGTTGGCTCAAAGAAACCTGAAATTGCTGCCGCCATAGTCCCGTATCCAGCTAATTCTGTGTACGGACCGGTTTGTCCCATGATGCAACTCGATGCCATCACAATGTCGGGTTTTATTTTTCGCAGCGACTGGTAATCCAACCCAAAGCCCGCCATGCCCTTGGGTGAAAATGACTCCAACACCACATCGGCCCACTGCACAAGATCATGTACCACCTCGATCGCCTCGGGTTTTGTGAGGTCGAGCGACAAGCCGCGTTTACCGGCATTCATGTTGCTGTAGAGGGCTGAGTTATCAGGTAGCGCTTCGTCGTCTCGGAACGGTTGCAGCGTTCGAGCAGTGTCCATACGCGCCTCAGAATCAATGCGGACGATATTCGCGCCATAGTCCGCAAGTACCCGGCTTCCAGCTGGTCCCGCCATCACCCACATGAAGTCGAGAATCTTGAGGCCCTCAAGGGCCTTCCCCTTCCGGCCGGGTACTGGCGCGATTGGCACTGCAGGGGTTCTTGGTGCTTCCGACAATATTTGGGTGGTGTGCTCACCGATAGTTGGTGGCTGGGGAAGAGGCTTCTGTGGGGTCTCAGAAAATATTGCCATTCGCCCGGGGAACCGCACGAGCCGGTCCCCGATCTGAATGTCTTCCCAAATTCCCCGTTCGGTGAGGTGGGGGTTGTTGAGAACATCTTCAGCTGTTGTCACCGGCGCGATCAGCAACCGTCGAGCGAAAGCCTCCTCGAATAGCTCGGCTTTAGTTTTTGTGGCACAAAACTCGCCGATAACTCGTTTCACCCGGTCGTATTCAGATACAGGTTCTTGCCCCGAGAAAATGAGTTCCCCATAGTTCAGCCAATCTTTGTCGCGGGTGGCTTCATCACAGAAACCTTCTTCGAATATCCACTCCATCAAATTTCTAGTGAACGGTCCGAGGGCCGGCCCAAACAGGACAGTGATGGACGCATACCCGTCAGCACACGGCCACATCAATTGGACGTAGATGTCAGAAATGGTGACCCCTCCAGCGGACCGAATAGCTGGGGGAGCGTTGATCGCAGACGCCACCATGTTCGTTTGGCTTGCCTGCAGGGTGGAAGCTTGAGCAGAAAGGTTGACGTGCTGACCTAATCCTGAATTGTGTTGGCGTTCATAGAGAGCGATAAGCGCTGCGCCGACGGCTTCTGAAGACACGTGCAGGTAGGCCTGAGCGAGTGGGATGCGAACGGGAGACCGATCCAAATCCCCTGCCAAGCTCATCTGACCACCCGAAGCCATGATTGTTAGATCCGTTGCTTCCCACAAAGCTTTCGGCCCGTCATCCCCGAATGCCGAAATCGATAGGTGAATAAGCGCTGGATTCCGTTCACTCATGACTTCATAGCTGAGCCCTAGAGCATCGAGAACCCCTGGTCCGTAGGCCTCGATGACGACGTCAGCGCCGTCGGTTAAACCAAGCAACTTGTCGCGATCATCGGGGTCTTCGAGATCCAGGACTACAGATTTTTTTCCTCGGTTGTACGACCAATGCCACAACGAACTGTCCGGTGACACCACGTCATCTGCAAATGGGCCAAGCGTCCGTGAATGAGATCCGCCAGGAGGTTCCACAGTGATCACTTCAGCGCCTAATGAAGCAAGCACACTTCCGGCGAGCTGCCCGCGTTCGTCCGCTAGCTCGATCACCCGATAGTCACCCAAAATGCTCACAGACTCACACCCCCAGTGCAGTGAGAAGAGCTAGAGAATTATTCACCGCGATGAGCTAAACGATCCAGTCGAAAGTGTCGAATTTCACATTCGAGCAATCACTTCGGAAGCAAAGCGGGCACAAATCTCATACTGCTGGTCTACCGGCGGTATGAAATTAATGCCATCCAGGCCTTGTTTCTCAAGTTCAGTGAGCTGCTCCACAATGTCGCCTGGTTGACCAACAATCGCGCATGAGCGGATCAATTCAGGGGTTACGAATCGTTCCTCTTGTTCGTCTAGGTGACCGTAATGGGATGAATGAGCGTCCGACACTGACCGGTCAGCATCTCGTTGCTGACGAAAATCTACGTACTCGTCCCAAATTGAATGAACAAAAGCTGGGGGCGCAGCGTCGGTTTCGAGGAACCGGTCATAAAGATAATGAACGTTGACCATCACCGAAGAGCCGACTTCCTGGAGCACCCGGGGAGACGTCAACGTTTCATCGGGATTGAGCATCAACATGTTCACCAGGGCAGTGGTCTCAAAGTCCGCGAGGCTGCGTCCTACCTGGTCGGCTCCTCGCTGCACGTTCGATAACGCATCGGGGATAGTGCCCCCGCGAGGAATCCCAGTGATTAACCCATCACCCAACTCGCCCGCTAACGCCTGTGATCTAGGTCCGAAGCCACCAACATGAATAGGGATCGGGTGATCAATGTCCACGTAATCGAGTTCAAGGCTCTGAAAGTTCACGGGATGAGTTCGACCGTTCGCGGTGTAATCAACGGTTTCGCCATTCAATAGGGCTTTGATCACACGAAGATCTTCCGCGTAGTCGGCGACCGTCATAGGTAATTGACCCATGTTGCGCATAGCGGTGTTACCAGTTCCTACCCCAAGAAATGTTCGGCCCGGAGCCAAACGGTTAACGGTCGCGATGGCGTTTGCAGTAGCCGGAGCGACCCGTAACCCAGGGATAGCAACCCCTGAGCCGACCCGAATCCTTTCGGTGCGTTCGGCGACTAACGCCATCATCACCCACAGATTCGATCGCAAGAGCGGACTGTCCCACACCCAACAAAAGTCGTATCCCTGGCCTTCGGCTTGAACCGCTAAATCGATTTCATCAAAACGGCTGACCGTCACCCCGAACTTCATACAGAAAATTTCTAATCGGTGGTTCTCACTAAACGAAATACAGGAATTACACGCGGTGCAGCTTTCTCGGCGTACTTGTGGAATATCGGAAGTTGTTCAGCCTGAGCAGCGTAGAGACGATCACGTTCTTCGCCCTCGGTGAGAACAGCAGTTGCTTCATATTGGTCAGTGCCAACTTCCAACAGCACATCAGGGTTCGCAACCAGGTTGTGATACCAGTTGGGGTTATTCGGAGCCCCGCCCATTGAAGCGATAATCACTAGATCATCGCCATCGGTCGAATACGCCAGAGGGGAACACAACTCGCGACCGGACTTTGCTCCGACCATGGTCACCAAAACAATCGGCGTTCCATCAAATGGGGGACCGCATTCCCCGTCGTTTGCTCGAAACTCAGCGATTGCCTTTTCGTTCATCGCCAAAAAATCTATTGCCATCGTCTTCCCTCCAGTTCAAAGCAAACCTAGTACCTCATCTTTCAATGACGTACAGAAATCACCTGATCAGGAAATCATCGCTGTTGAACTCAATTGGGTTATGACTAGCGACAACATCAATGACGGCGGCTCCGGTGCCTAAAAGATGCAATACATGGTTCACAGTCGCGTCGCCTTCTATATGAGTGACCGTTGCTTCGCTATCGATCACTGCGGTGTGCGGATATCTGTCCCGCACCCACGCAAACAAATCTTGAGGAAGTGTCCTGCCATACCGCCACAGACAAAACACGTTCACTTCGAATACCACCACCGGGCGGTCCCGAGTCAGAGTGTTTGCTGCTCCCTGCAACACCCCTAGCTCTCCGCCCTCGACATCTATTTTGATGAAATCCACCCGGTCGATCCCCAAACTTTGGACTGCATCGTCCACGGTCGTTACAGGTACTGACACTCCACCGAGCTCTTCAGACAAAAAGCCCCAACCACTGCCATTTCCATCCTCGTGGAAGCGCATCACCCCCGGTTGGCTACTCACAGCGCTTTCGACCACTGATATAGGCGCACCAGTAGACCGTCGAACTGTTTCTTGTAGCGAACGGTGTACCGACGGAGCAGCTTCAAACGCTACAACTCTGCCGTCTGGGAATCTTTTCGCGAATGCCGCAGTGACTGCACCGATCGAAGCTCCGATGTCGAACACAACCGGGGTGTCGCCCAACATCAGATCAGCAACGCGAACAGCGGGCTCAAAGATCTTTCCCTGCTCCGTGCACTGCTGAAAATAAAGGTCATCGGGTTCGCCCGCGACCTCAACATCAATGCCCGAAACGTTGAGCTGGCCGGTCTGCAGATCACTTGTCACCGCGCCGAGAGTAGCCAACAGCGGTAGCGTTGGCGGTTCGGTACACCTTCGGAGGTCGCGATGCCGATCTTCCTAGGACTAATGGGTTCGCTCGTTATCGGCGCCTCAGACTTCTTTGCCCGATACGTAGCTCGACGTAACCACGCGGCAACGACCGCTGCTACGGGTTTGATCTTTGCGACCACCGCAGCACTTTTGGTGGCCAGTTTCGGTCCAGGCGGATTTCGCACAACTGACTACCTCTTTGGGTGCGCATCAGGACTCGCCAGCGGCGGTGCGCTCGCGTTGCTCTACCGGGGACTCGCAGTGTCATCAGTAGCAGTGGTGTCCCCAATCGTTGCAGTGTTGCTCGGCGCAGTCCCAATGTTTTGGGATGTTGCAGTAGGAACACCGCTCACTAGTGGGGTAATCGGTGGTGTTGTCGTAGCCCTTTTTGGGTTACTGGTCACAACCTTTGACCCAGCGCTCGGAGATCGAGTGCGGCAAGGGGTTGTCCTCGGATTCGCTTCGGGTCTGTGTTTCGGAATCGGGCTGGTTCTCATGGCCCAAACCACCGTCGACGGTGGTCTCTGGCCCGTAGTAGCGCAACGGTCAACAGCATTCATCATCCTCATCGGATTCTGCACAGTCCGCGGCTTGCCCCGGATCGTTCGAGGCCATGCGCTTCGCTTCTCAGCAGCAGCCGGCATTCTTGGATCAATCGGAGTGCTCTGCTACACAGCAGGCTTCCAACGCGGTTCGGTCACTGCGGTAGCTGTCGCAGCATCACTATTCCCGATCCCTACAGCAATACTTGCTGCGACCTTCGACAACGATTCGCTGCGCTGGTGGCAGATCATTGGCATTGGAATTGTCGTCGTCGGAATTGGTCTGATCGCCAAGGGCTGACGATTCTTAAGAAGCGACTTTGTCTTTCGAGAGATACGGCATGACTTCGCTTGCAAAGAGCTCCATCGAACGCATCACCTTGTCATGAGGCATATCTCCCACTTGGAACTGCGCCATCAACGTTCCCGCACCACAAGCTGCAAGGTTTCTCTCAAGACGCTCTCCCACCTGCTCAGGAGAACCAATGAGCGGCTCGCCCGCCGTCAGCGTAGGACCACCACTCGAAGCCAACTCGCGAGCGATTTCGACCCGAGTCTTATACGACTCCGCGGCGGTGTAACCCGGTGGGAAAAACGTAGGTAGCGGAAGAGTGAACGCTCGTTCCCGGAAATATTGAATATGAGGTTCAATCTCAGCAGCAGCAGCTTCTTCGCCATCAGGATGCACATACACAATCGACGTGAAACCAAACTGCTCCGGCCCAGCCTCATAACCGAAGTCCTCACTCGCGTACTGCCGGTAACGGTCATAGAACTGTTTCAGTCGTTCCATCGGCACAAACGTGCAAGCGAGCGGATAGCGATGCTCGGCAGCCCACCGCAACGTTTCCGCCGATCCTTGTGAGGGAACAAAGATGGGCGGATGGGGTTGCTGCAGAGGACGCGGCCACACATTCACGTAACGGAACTGATAGTTCTCACCGTCCCACGAGAACGGCCCTGGTTCAGTCCAAGCCTTCACAATCAAATCATGGGCCTCAAAAAACCTGCTTCGACTCCGTGTCGGATCAAGCCCCATCGAGTGATACTCAGCCCCAATCCCTCGCACAAAACCTGACAGCACCCGACCCCCCGACATCACATCAAGCATCGCTACCTCTTCAGCGACCCGCAGAGGGTTATCGCGCAATGCGATGCCGTTCCCCAATATCGCGATCTTCGCGTTAGTGGTCCGATCAATGAGAGCCGACGCCATGATGTTCGGCGAAGGCATCAACCCGTAAGCGTTTTGGTGATGCTCATTTACAACCACCGCGTCGAATCCAATTTGGTCCGCAAAAGTAAGTTGATCCAGATATTCGCCGTACAGACGTTGACCTAGCTCTGGGTCATATTCGCTATTGGGGTATACAACCCACGCCGATGAATACTTTTCTCGAACATCGGGATCAATTTTCGGATACGGCATTAAATGGAAGGCGTATAGCTCCATGTCAGTTCTCCAAAGTCGAATAGAAAGAGTTCACTAAAGCGGCTGCTGCTACTGGCTGATCTATGGGGACAAGATGACCTGCCCCCTGAACTGATGAAAACGACGCGCCAAACAACTCCGCGTACTGTTTTGTGTAGTCCGACGACGTCAGCCGATCGTCTTCGCCAGCCGCAACCAAGATCGGACACTTCGCGTGATGTGCTCGTAACGGCAACCGCGGATCGTAATTGCGTTTCCACATCAACCGTGCTTGGGTCGCGAGGTCAGTCCACACTGCTGTCGCCAGATCAGCGTCTCCGGTCATCGGATCCACTTCACTGCCATCGAGGCTGTCAGCCAAATACGACAAGACCTCAGGTAATTGCATAATGAACAAATCGGGGAGAGGTTCAGCCCACCTCATCCCGATAGGCCCAAACAGGACCAGGCCTTTTAACAGCGAAGAAAAGTGGATTGCTAAATCAGCGGCTATCCACGCCCCGAGACTTGTTCCGACAACCACCGGATCTCGAAGATCTAAACCCTCTAACAAATCTTTGTAGTGGAAGCTGAGATCGGTGACATCGGTCACCCAGTTGGGTGTTTCCTCACCCCCGAAACCTGGGTGAATTGGAGCAAAAACCTCGAAACTGTTCGCAAGTTCACTGTGAAAACTCGACCAGGTCGACGTATTAGCTTCCGAATGCAAGAGCAGAAGAGGTGGTCCCTCTCCGCCGTGCTGGACGCGTGCTAATTGGGATGGCAATTCGATGTCCACCATCTCCTGCATGTCACCCATAGTTACAACCCGCCCCGCAGACCCCTTGTGCGTAAAAGCCACCCTAGTGTCGCCAAGAAAGCGAAGCTTTGTGTACGGACTGTCACCGATCAATAATCTGGTGACAGTTACCCATCGCCGCTAGTACGAGGTGCCCAGAATTTATGAACAACGGCTGGAACTTCTGGATTGACCGCGGTGGCACCTTCACCGACGTAGTAGGACGAATGCCAGATGGCACGTTGGTGACCCACAAACTGCTGTCAGACAACCCCCGCCAATATCCCGACGCGGCGGTACAAGGCATCAGAGACCTTCTCAAACTCACCCCGGGTCAGCCCATACCCCTTGACCAAATCGACACGGTCAAGATGGGAACCACAGTTGCAACTAACGCCCTCCTTGAGCGACAGGGCGAACCAACGTTGTTTGTAACCACAGCCGGCTTCGCAGATGTACTCAGAATCGGATACCAAACCCGACCAGACCTTTTCGCTCTCGACATCAACCTGCCCGAAATGCTGTATACCGACGTTCTAGAAATCGACGAACGCGTTAACGCCGACGGAGAGATCCTCGTTGAGCTCGATGAACAAGCCGCTCGCCAAGGACTACAACAGGCCCGAACCAACGGATTCAACTCCGTTGCCATAGTCCTCCTCCACGGTTACAGACACACTGACCACGAGTCACGCCTCGCAGACATCGCACGAGAACTCGGCTTCGAACAAATCTCGGTCAGCCACGAAGTCAGCGCGTTAATGAAAATCGTCCCTCGAGGCGACACCACAGTCGTCGACGCCTATCTTTCACCTATTTTGCGTCGCTACGTCGCGCAAGTAGATGAGCAACTTCGCCACGAACAGCACAGCCCTCGTTTGATGTTTATGCAATCGAACGGGGGACTCACCGACGCGTACGCATTTCAAGGTAAAGACGCGTTGCTGTCAGGCCCCGCTGGTGGAGTAGTCGGAATGGTTCGCACCGCAGCAAACGCCGATCTAGACAAGCTGATCGGCTTCGACATGGGCGGCACCTCAACCGACGTGAGCCATTACGCGGGCGAATTCGAACGCGCCTACGAAACCGAAGTAGCAGGAATCCGAGTTCGTTCCCCAATGATGGACATCAACACCGTCGCAGCGGGAGGCGGTTCGATTCTCCACTTTGACGGCAGCCGATTACGAGTCGGCCCCGATTCAGCTGGCGCTGACCCCGGACCGACCTGCTATGGCAACAACGGCCCACTGGCAATCACCGACTGCAATGTGGTCCTCGGCAAACTCCGTCCAGAGTTCTTCCCGTCAGTATTCGGAGCTGACGGAAAACAACCACTTAATTTCGAAGCAACTACCACAGCGTTCCAAGCCCTCGCCAAACGGATCAGCACTGAAACCGGTACATCCCACACCGAAACCAGCGTCGCTCAAGGTTTCCTAGATGTCGCCGCGGACAACATGGCCAACGCCATCAAAAAGATCAGTATCGAACGCGGCCATGACGTCAGCGACTACGCGTTGGTGTGCTTTGGGGGAGCAGGTGGCCAACACGCATGCATGGTGGCTGACCGCCTCGGAATAGAAAACATCTACGTGCACCCCCACGCCGGTGTCCTCTCGGCTTTAGGTATTGGATTGGCAGACATTCGCAACATCCGCGATCGAGCAGTCGAACAAGAATTAAGTGCCGAAACCCTCAAAGAACTTGAACCGCAGTGGGAAGAACTCGAACACAACGGAAACGAATACCTCCTCAACGAAGGAGTAGAACCCTCCGCGCGTGAACTCCGCCGCCGTGTCTCATTGCGTTACCGAGGATCGGACACTGCGTTAACCATCCCATCTGGCACCTTCGACCAGATATTGACTGAGTTCGAAGCCCAGCACAGCGCACGATTCGGCTTTATCTCCCCCCAAACGACAATCATCCTTGAATCAATCCAACTCGAAGCAATCGGCGTAGCAGAACCGCTGTCGTTCATCGAAACACCCGACGATTCAACGGACCCGATTTTGGGAACGTTCCCGACGACCATGGCAGGAACAACTGCCGACACCCCATTTATCGATAGACAACGCGTCGTTCCCGACACCCCAATAGTGGGACCTGCGGTCCTCGTCGAACCCAACGCCACCACGGTCATAGAACCGAACTGGGAAGGCAGAATCACCGCTAACGGTGACCTCGTAATACAACGAGTTTCACCTCACACTCCAAGATCAGCAGTGGGAACCGATGTCAACCCAGTCCAACTGGAGATATTCAACAACCTCTTCATGAATGTGGCTGAACAGATGGGAGTAGTACTCGAAAACACCGCTGTTTCGGTAAACATCAAGGAACGACTCGACTTCAGTTGCGCCATTTTCGATCCCACCGGCGAACTCATTGCTAACGCACCCCACTTACCAATCCATCTCGGTTCGATGAGTGAAGCCATCAAATCCGTTATTGCCAACAACCCGGCCATGTCACCAGGTGACGCGTACGTGCTGAACGCCCCCTACAACGGTGGAACCC
>MDSZ01060955.1_pt1 | contig 10069 bp, 8 predicted proteins | sample 811201 | NCBI WGS metagenome assembly MDSZ01 (sample SAMN05326647, study PRJNA326480) | marine metagenome | isolation source: seawater | place: Indian Ocean: North | collected 2010 | reverse complement strand
TTTCTGCCTGTAGTAAGAATAATCCTATATCCAAGTTTATCCCATTCAATTAATTTTTCTATAGTGCCGTTTAACAGTGTCATTCCATGTTTAGGGTGGCTAACTATATCTGGTTTCTCATGCATAACCAAGGTTCCATCAATATCACAAAATATCGTCACTGGTCTTTTATCCATAAAATAACTCCTTTAATTTTATCTTTACGTTTGTTTTAATTAAATCATTGATATCTCCAAGCTTGTTTTTAACATTTTGTATAAATTTGTCATTTGACAAAACATAATGTCCACATATATTTATAAGCTCTTCTTTTTGTTCAAATGGGTTAAAACTATCATCGACCCATTTTTTCCACTTACCAGAGTCATAGCATATTTTCCAATAAATGTTTAAAAGCTCAGGGTTTTTTTCTTTTATTATTTTTATATATGTTTTCGTCTCAATTTGACCAAACTCTGGTGCTATATTAATTGCATCTAGTCCGAGTTTAAATTTTTCTCTCATAAGAGATGGTGGTAAGTAGTCTCCATTGTGCTCTTTTGATTTTATGCCATATTTTTTTACAACACTGCACATGTTAACAAGCCTAGAACTATCAAAGAGTCCTGTATTGTGATTTTCTTTAAGTGAAGTTCCTGATTGGATGACACAATACTTGATATTTTCAAATTCATTTTTATTTAAACCAGATTGTAAATCTGTTAAAAATTTGTCTAATTCTTCAGCTTCAAATTTTCTAATTGATTGCTCAGTTCCTACTTCAAACAAAACATTTTTGTTAATACTGTGGCACATTTTTATTAGATCTATGGTCTTATTTAGTCCATCTTGGTAATCAGGAAACTTTTTCCATGGGTCAATATGAATAAGATTAAAATATTTACAATCTTCTTTAAGAGATTCAACTCCATCGTCATCAGCCCTTCCTTGTCCTGGTCCTCCATGATCTCTAACTATAAAATGATCACCAACATATTCTCTAAATGTTTTAGTCGACCAGTTATTAACATAACCACAATCAATTGCAACTTGTCGTCTCGATGGTATAAAACCAATCATAATGTTTTTATCCGCGCAGTATTCTACAATAGAGTCTACAACATTCTTGGTCATTGGACCAATAAAAAATTTAATGTTCATTTTCTAACACCTTTGTTAAATTGTATTTTCCAAAATTAAATAAAAATTTATTAAATGGATACTCATGTAAGGGAGACATATTGAGCCAAACAATAGAGGTTAATAATTGTACTTTTTTATAATCAAACCCATTTTGTTCTATAAAAGTTTTTAGAATTTTTTTACACTCAATGTGTTTAGAATTACAAAGAATATAGCAATTATTAGAGTTTTCTTCAAAAAGTTTTTTATTTACTATTTCGTGATTTATTGTGAGATTGTGGTTCAGTTTTGCTAAATCATAATATATGTCACCGCAATTTAAATTTCCAGAAAAATCTTGTCTCCAGTCTAAAAGACAAAATCCTTTTTCTGTTTCTAATATATTGTCTAAAATAAAATCTCCATGAAAAGATACTGGAATTCCACTACACAACCAATCAAAATCAATCTTATTTAACAATTCATAAATTGGCAATACAGTTACACCGTTAATTGAATAAACATCATCATTAAGTTTTAAGTATTTGTTTATTCTAGTAAAAGTCTTTTTCACATAGAAGTCATAACATGTGTCTTTAAAATTTAAAACTTGTTGTTTTTTCCAAAGATTTTTTTGAGACCAATTTAGTAAATTTTTGAATTTATGTTCATTAATTGATTCTGCTAAGAGTGAGCCTTTTACTTTGTTGTATTTATAAAAGTTTTCTGTACTGTCAGTTATATCTGGGATTAAGTTTTTTAAATAATCAGCTCTTTTTACTCTATTGGCAGATATTTCTTTATTGCTAAAAAATTTTACAACAAAATCTTCAAAGAAATAAATTGACTCTTCTGCTTTTTCTAAAACATCAGCTTCAGACTTATAAAATTGTCTAGCCTTTTTAAGTTCACCTGTGTTTCCCATGTCTAACCAACTATCAGTCTCCAGAATAAAAAAATCAGATAGCAACAGCATCTTGTTAATAGCTTGAGAATCATTTAAAGATTGGTTATTAGGGTCTTTTTTATAAAGATCTTTAATAGTCTTAAAAAACAAATCATGATTCACTATTCCTGATACTCCAACGTACGCAAGGTCAAAATTTAACTCACCTTTTAATTTTATCTCTTTTAGTTTATTACCAGAAACCAATAAAGTTGCATATTGTGAAGCATCTTTTGTCTTTGCACCAACACAAAAATTAACTTTGCTGTTAACCATAGATTGAACTATCTCTGTGTTTGAAAATAAAGTGTCACAGGCATGAAATATAAACGGAGTTTTTAAATATGGTTCTGTTTTAAGTATAGAGTAGCCTAAACTACTTCCTTCTCCTCTATACTTATCTACTTTCACAAATATAAACTTATGATCTGGGTATGTTAATTCTAAAAATTGTTGCACCAAATCACCATAATGTCCTAAAGTTATAATGAATTCAAAATTGCTTGGATAGCTTTCAATAATATGTGAAATAGCAGGTTTGTTTCCAATTCTAACTAAACATTTGTTGGTAAAGTTAGTGAGATTACCTAAACGACTTCCAATTCCACTAGTTGTAATTAAAACTTTATCTATCATAATCGTCTTTTAACCTCACAATATCGTCTTCTCCAAAGTATGAGCCCAACTGAACTTCTATGAACACTAAATCATGATCACAGATATTTCTTATTCTATGTTTTGCTTTTTTAGGTACTACTATAATATCACCCTTGCTAACTTTTCTTTCTTCATCATCTAATGTCAATAGACCTGTACCAGAAGTTAAAACCCATATCTCTTGTCTTTCAAAATGATATTGATAGCTAGGTGCTTGATTTGGTTTTATTATGATCTCTTTAACTTTACAAAAATCCTTATCAACAAGATTTTCAAAAGTTCCCCATGGTCTTTCTTCTTTGTAATTCATAATATAAACCTCGTTTTTGAATTAATATTTTGTAAAATATCGTTTTTGATTTCTTGTGTATATTGTCCAGCCTTTAATATAACAGTAGGGCAATCAAAGTTTTTCAAAACTTTGGGACTATCTACGTTTAGTTTTGTTCCATAAAGTCTTTGTCCCTGCTTGTTTGCGTCATTGTCAAGTACAGACAAAAGATTAGATTCTTTTAATCCATTTTTAAGCAAAAATTGTGTAAAGATATGTGCTCCAAATACAAAGGTTTCTTTAGGATTAGAAAGTAAGTTGTTTATCCTTTGTATTTCAATATTTTGATAGTTTAGAAATTTGTCAAAGAAAGAACTATCATATGTTCTTATATTTGTTGTTATAGATGAGTTTTTCTTTGCCGCTACAAAAACACAATGTCTACTATAATCATACTCTTCGATAATTTCAAGTTGTGACTTGTTTAAAATTTTGTATAATAACTTTTTTGTTAAACCATAAGTGTGTTCAAAATTCATAGCATTGGTAAACCCATCTTCCATCATTTTATCAATAACTGGAGCTGATATAATCATTGTCTTACCTTCTTCTAAAAGCTGGGTCATTTCTTTAATTTCTTTTATGGGATTGTATAAATGTTCAATTACATGAGAATGTACAATAGCATCTGGTTTAGATTTCACAGTTGTATGATTAAACAATCCTTTTACTGTTTTGATTTTGTCACTAATTGCTTCTCCTGTTATATTTGTATCATATACAGTTATATTATTAATATTTTCAGATTCTTGAACATGATTAGCCAAAATTAAATGAGAACCACCAATTTCAACTATATCTCCGTAAGCATGTTTTGTGACAAATTTAGAAAATTCTTTATGATGACGTATCCAAGATTTTCCAATAGCACCGGCATGGTGACTATTTTTATATAATATCTCTAATGGTATAAGGTTTCTCATCTGGATACAATCACATATTTTACATTTACTAAAAATCATATCAACCTCAAGATCGTCTTTTTTATCTTGCAAAGTTGTCCCCATATATATTGGAAAGTTTTTTACACAATGTATATCTTGAAGTTTACCACCACAAGAAACACAATTATTTCTTTTAATTATTTTCATAAAGAAGCCTCTTAAAATTGTTTTTCATTACCACACACACATTTTGTTAACAGAACTTTCTCCTCTCAAGTAGCCTCTGTTCTTTCCTTTTTCGCCCAATAAAAAATAATTTAAAGTTGAACTAATGTCTATATAAGTATTATTTTTATTGTAGTCAAACAGTTGTTGCACCAAGATGTTTCCAAATGGACCAGCACAAAATAGAAACAAATTTTTCTCTATTTTTTCATTTTTTATATAGTCTTTCATTTCTTCTATCAAGCTATTATCTTCTATCCAAGCGTTCTTCCCAATTTTGAAATGCTTTTTTACTTTGAATGGTAGTTTTTCTAAATTGGAATCTGTGTTTGACACAAGTACAATATCATAATTAGAGTAGAGAGGTACCATGTTTTCTAGATAATAGTGATAGTTTCCATTAACAAAGATGTTTGCCCAAGTTAGGTTTTCTTGCTTCTGATCGGATTGATCTTTATACCATTGGTGAGCTGGTCTTCCTCCAATGCAGCAAGGACAGGCAATTCCGACATAATAGTTATCGTTCTTATATCTAAGTGAGTTTATTAATTGCTGTCTTTGTGAGCTATCTGTTGTTGGGTTAAACCAAAATTCACCATTATTTATTGGCCTATTTGACAAAATATACAGTTCACCATCAGCATATTTTGAAAATGCAAAAGACTCTTTTTTCTTTAGTTTTTCAATTATTTGATTTAAATCTTCTCTGTAATTTTTGTTATCAATATCAAACATTTTATCTCCTATACAAACTGTCTTTAAAGATTAAATTTTTTTTCCATAATTCTTTATCATAGATTTCAAAACACGAAGTTATGTTCATTGTATCAGCTCCCCAAGGAAACTTAAAAAAACATTGTAAATCATACATGGTTACTTTAGCTACTTCATTGCCTTTTTTACTAGTAAAATAACAATCTTTGTGTTCATAGTCAACAACAAATGACTCTTTGTTGTTATAGAAAGAAAAACTAGTTTTTGGAGGGCAGAAGTTGCCTAATGAGTTGAAAAACAATTTTGTTGTTTCTATTAAACTGTTGTTGTCAACATGGCTTGTTTTGTCAATTTGTAGGTTAGACAAATAATTATCCCATAAATTTAAATTTAATTCATTTCTAGAATGAAAATTGTCATGTAGTATTATATCTCCGTAGGACACTATTTGATAAGAGCTATCTAACTCCCTAAGACTAACAATATAATCGTTTAGAAAACTATTTTCTTCTCTACAAAAATAGACATAACTAGCAAATGGAATTGTTATTTTTGGATTGAAATAACTCTTGTACCTTTCTATCATATTGATATGATCCAACTTAGCTTGTTTTAGTTTGTCTATTTCATTCTTGTTAGCATAAAATCCTGCTAATGAAAATTGCATAAAATAGAAATCTATAACAGGATAGTTGCTATTTATTTCTCTCACTTGTGAATCTGATAACTTACAGTCATTTTGATTTAAAATTGTTTTTTCTTTAGTTTGAATTATATAAGCAGAGTCATGACCTGTTGTGAAATTTGTAACTTTAAAATTATTAGAGATCTTAAACTGTTTATTACTTGGTATCTCAGCTGCTTGGAAGCCTAGTTTTATTATTTGTTTAATAACATTTTTATTGTTTCTTCTTGGTATTAAAATTCTTATATCGTTCAGTGTTCTTTCTTTAATCAATTGTAGTGTTGCCCAATGCAAGTGGTCAGGGTGCTCATGTGTTATTAATATAAATTTCAAATTACTTAAGTCTAATTCATCTATATTGGTTTCTTTAATTAAAGACCACGAGTTGTTAAACACTTTACCAAAAAACCAAGGATCGAACATTATCATCTCATTGTTTTCTTCAATAGTGACACAAGCATGATTAATAAAATTAATTCTCATATACTATTCCTCACCGTTTTCCAACCATTTTTTATTGCATTTTTTACACACGCATCTCTTTGTGGGTAAAATATTTTATGATTTCTTGCTTTTGAAGTTGCTTTATCATCAACTCCTAATTCATAACCTTTTAGAGAACTGAACAATTCTTTATCATATTTTGGATGTGGAGGACAATAGGTTTTAATCCCACCAAACCTCTGAGCACAATATGAGAACTGAATATCTTCTCCGTTTTCCCAAGTAAAAGGTTTATCCATCCAGAGATACTTTAACCACTCTTGTTTAAAAAACCAAGCATGACCTACAAGATCAACTTCTACTATTTTTTCGTTTCTAGAAGACCAGCCAAATCTATCATGTCCGGTATATTTTTCTCCATTTAGAATCACTCCAGCTCCACCTAGAATACCTTCATTAGTTTTCATAGTATCTAAGCAGTTTTGAAACCATTTCTTTCCAGGAATTGTGTCATCATCAAACAGGGCTATGAATTTAGAATCACTCAACATAGCACCAGCAAATCTTCCATAAAATTTCCAATTGTAATCATTCTTTATTACTCTATCTATGTCAAAATTATCAAAATTAATGTCTTTGTTATCTTCATGATAGTTTACCCATAACCAAATTTCTTTTGGTTTAACAGTTTGTTCTCTAATTGACTTGATTTGTTCTTTTAAGTACTCTGGTCTTCTGTAGCAATTGAGTATAACAGTTATAGATTTGTCAAGAATGGCTTCTTCAAAAAGATCAATTGCATTATCAACTTTGATTTTAATTGCTTTAATTAAATCATCACCTTGTAATTCAAACCATTCCTCAGAAGCTGCTCCGAGTAGTTTTTTATTTGTAACAACTTTACAATTAAGCATTTTAGCTTCAACAGTAATTCTTGATAAAGTTTCAAGTACTTGTGGAAAAAACAACAAGTATTGATATTCACTCATTTTCTTCAGTAGTTCTTTTTCAGGTAAAGGGCCAATTAAATCAAAACTTATTTCATTTGAGTTACAATATTCTATTGCTGGTCTTGTTCCTTTAATTGAATTATTTGAATTTATAATACAGTATTTTTCATTCTTATTGTTTTTATCAAGAGATTTTAAATAATTTAATTTTTCATCAGACCAAAGAGAGCATCCAATATTTACTACATTATTTATTTCTAAGTTTTTTTCTATAATATCTTTACAAATATTGCTTAAAACAAAAACTTTTTCAGCTTTTTTATAAAAATCAACGTTGATTAATTCTTTTTTTGGAGCTAAAAAGTTTGGAAACTTACTTGGATCTCTTGTCTTAAGATACTTATGATCATGTTCATATATAATATATCGTTTTAACATAATTATTGTTTTTATTTCATCTTTTAAACCTACAAAATTTGAAACAATGAAAAAATCACAATCTAAAACATCTTCAACGGAAGTTTTCGAAGAAGTAATTTTTTTAATATTATAACCTCTTTTTTCCAACTTATCAATAAGAACAGAATCATTTAATTCTGCTCCGCCTAGTATTTGGTTTGAAAAAAAATCTGCTATAAAGCCTATTTTCATACTAAGCTAACCTCGTTTAAAGTACTAATCCATTCAAGTTCTTCTTCAGAAGGGCAATAGATTGAATCACAAAAAAGTTTAAACAACTTTTCATCAGAGAATTTTTCGTTAACTAATTCTTTTAACTCTGATGCTTGTTCTCTTGCTTTATCAAGATTTTTAATAAGATACCTAAGAGACATTTTGTAAGATCCTTGATCGGCAAAAGCCCACATTTGATCCGGTTCTATAACTCCTTTCCAATGAGCTTGTTGCTGTACAGGTCGAAGTGAATAATCAACAGATGTGAAGTAATTTTTACTACTATGATTTAAAAAATCTAATTGACCAGACCAACCACAAGTTAATACTGGTAATCCTTCTCTTGCTGCTTCATACATTGGAAGACCAAAGCCTTCACCATGAGCAATATTAATTAAAGCGCTAATTTTGGGGTTTGTGTAAAGTCCAGTCATTTGCCCAGGGGTAAGGTCCCCATGAAGCAAATAGACCTTGCATTTGCGATTCTCGTAGCGTCCAAGAAGAGATTTAAGATGCTTTTCAACTTGTGTAAAATCCCCAATTGAGTTTCCTTTAAAATTTGTTTTAATAACCAATCCAACTTCTTGATCAATAAATTCTTCTACAAACCAACAAACTGTATTTTCAAAATTCTTTCTTGGTCCTAGTTGAGACACTAAAAGAAAATTATTATCAAAGTCCAAATTAAAACCAGGAATTTCTTGAGGATCGTGTCTTACTGTATTTTCCCAAACAACTTCAACTGGAACTTCACATTTATATGGAAATGACTCTCCTGTTTGATTATTGGTAGCTTGTGCAACAGTATCAATAAGAGAAGTTTTTGCATGGTTGGATACAACTAAAATTTTATCCATTTCATTACACTTTGGCAACCATTGTGGTGAGCACTTATTTGTTTCAATTCCAGCTGTATATCCTATATTCACGGGGCACATCTTTTGAAATTCATTTGGTATTGTTATTTGTAAAGATATATCCGGAACCAATTGTTTTTGTTGAAGAAAAACTTGCGTTTGTGTTATTCTTTCATCCATCCATTTTCTCATCTCATTGTCTTCCCAAATCCAACCGGTCTTACCCCATGCAATAGGTTGAATATAGATGTCAAATAAATCTTCTCGGCTTTTTAAAGCTCTTAGAGCAAATCGTGATTGTTCTCCATATCCAGATTGGGATAATACAGGGCCTCTAACAAATATCTTTTTTTTCATTATGCAATCTCCTTAAATCTAATACCATTGTATGAATGTCTTTCCTTTATTACTTTATCAATTACTTCTACCCACTTGTTTTGTAGCTGTGTAAAATTATAGTTTTCTTCAACATGTTCTTTTCCAAGTGTCCCTAAGTGTCTTCTTCCTTCTTTACCCATTTTATAAATCTTTGAAAGAGCAGAGTGAAACTGTGCTTTATCCACTCTATCTTCGTAAATATAAGGTACTTGCTGAGAGCCAATAACAGACTTGGCTCTTGGGACCAATCCAATACCAAATTCTACATCTCCATCAGTGACTTGTTCTTGAAGACCACCGGTCATTGTGGCAATAATTGGAGTTCCACAGGAAAGCGATTCCAAAGTGGCTAATCCAAATCCTTCAGCGTCTGATATATTGATGGTGCAATCAACCATATTGTACAATTCGGCTAGGTTTTCCGGAGGTAATTTTTTTGTTGATAGCATTATTTGTCTATTTTTTAAACCTAAATGGTCAATAATATGGTCCAAATCTTGTCCGTGTGGATCTTTTGGTTCTGTATGCATAATAAGACAAGCTTTGTCATGTAAATCTTCTTTATCAAGCCATTCTTTAAACCACCACGCAAGAGTTCCGGATTGTTTTCTTCTAGCATTTCTGTTATTCCAAAAGAAAATGACCTTTGACCGATCTTCTTCTTGTAGAGAATTTTTACGAATCTCTTCAATTTGAAGGTCAGACAAAGGTCTAAAAATGTCCGGGTTTACCGAGTGAGGTAAATATGTTGCTGGAATTTCCGGCGCTACTGTTCTAACAATTTCATGAGTAACTTTAGAGATAGTGACAATATGATCGTTAGATAAGTAAAAGTCCCTATTAAAATAAGGTGCAGGAAAATTGTCCCAGACATGATGGTAAACCATCGGACAAAGCGGTCTAATTTCATTTTCAATCTCCCATAACCAACCCCAAAAACGGGGATCAGTCATAAACCAAAGTAAATCAATTCCTTCAGTTTTTATTATTGATCGGATCATTTCTTGTGTTCCGTAATTATCTACGGGAATTATTTTCCAGTCTTCACCATAAGGATCAACAGTTATTGGATTATAATTTTGATGTTTTATTGCGCCACCCAAACTAATAATAGAATACCTTCCGGTTTTAAGAAGGGACTCGCAGAAATACTTCGTTTGAGTTCCAACACCGGAAGGTGATAGAGGGTGGTCGGAAAGTGTTAATATTTTTATTTTTGACAAAG
>MDSZ01052524.1_pt1 | contig 10069 bp, 9 predicted proteins | sample 811201 | NCBI WGS metagenome assembly MDSZ01 (sample SAMN05326647, study PRJNA326480) | marine metagenome | isolation source: seawater | place: Indian Ocean: North | collected 2010 | reverse complement strand
AGATGCGGGCCTTCAGATAAATATTCAAGAACTCGCAACGATTCAGCGTCAATCATTGAACATAAAAATATTCGTAATGAATAACCACTGTCATGGCATTATCCAAGGCACCCAAGACAACTGGCTCGAGAGTAGGCATCACGCATCTGATCCAGAACTCGGCGGCCTGCCGGACCCTGACTTTGTGCGGATTGCCAGCGCATACGATATCCCCTCTGTCTCCATCAGTTGCCATGAAGAGCTTGATGCTAGGATTGACTTCACTCTTGATTCAGATGGCCCGGTTCTGTGCAACGTCGATCTGCTGCCAGCCTCGCAGATCTACCCTAAGCTGTTGTTTGGACGACCAATCGAGGACCCAAGCCCACTCCTGCCTAGAGAAGAATTTTATAAAAATATGATGGTCAAGCCGATCAGCTAGATGAATATATGAAGGAAATAAAGGGAGATCTCTCGGTTAACGCGTCGGCTCAAACTCCGCAGCCTTCGCAGCATTGGGCATTGCTAAGCGGTGAGGAGAGGCTCGCACTTGTTAACCAAGAGTTGGTTTCGTTACGTTGGAAATCTGTTGAGGTGCTTCATGCGCGCAGCAATGGTTACATAACAATTGCATTGCTAGAGCCGCTGGCACCTAGACAACGCGGCCACTTGCTGCTTGATTTGGAGGATCTTTTGAAGAGAGAGATAGATCCAGGACTGACTGTATGGCTGGAGCCTCAAGCGGATAAAAGCGTACTTCGCAAACTTCGCGGTGTGGAAGTCAAGGGATGAGCGCGCCGGTCGACACAAGTGAGGGCAAGCTGATACTAGACTCCCACAAGTTGTCATATCACATGGATAGGGTAAACGCCTGGGAGGCGGGTGATAGGATTGCACCTGTTAGCGTCGATATGTCTCTCACTCGAGCATGCGGGGCTATGTGCACGTTCTGCTACGCGATGGTTCAAGAATCGCAAGAGCGAAGTAGCATCAAGACACCAGCTGCTTTGAATCTTGTCGAAGATTTCGAAAGAATTGGTGTACGAAGTGTTTCTCTGGTCTCTGACGGCGAGAGTACTCTTTCGCCAGCGTACGTGCCGTTTATACAACACGCCCATGCCGCTGGAATAGACGTTGGAAATGGAACAAACGCCTGGGAGTGGGAGGGTGACAAGATAGAGCAGGTCTTACCCTATCTGACGTGGGTAAGGTTCACTGTCGCCGCAGGGCGGCCACAGACTTACGCAAAGATGATGTTTAAGGGCCCAGAGCACACCAATGTTTTTGATAGGGCGATGGAAAACATACAATATGCGGTAGCTCTAAAACGTAGGGAAAATTTAAAGGTCACGCTGGGTATTCAAATGGTACTGATGCCCGGCATGGCTGATGAAATTCTGCCATTTGCCAAACTTGGCATTGATCTAGGCGTCGACTACGCGGTGATCAAGCACTGCTCGGATGATGAGCAGGGGTCATTGGCGATCGACTACTCCAGATACGAGGAAATGTACTCCACCTTGCGGAAAGCGGAGGAAATGAGCACCGAAGCTACGAAGATAATTGTCAAGTGGGACAAAATAAACGACGGCGACAGACCGCCATACAAACGCTATTACGGCCCTCAATTCCTACTGCAAATAAGCGGCAGCGGCTTGGTAGCTCCAGCGGGAATGTTCTTTAATGCCAGATACTCCAAATTTCACATCGGCAACTATGCTGAAGAGAGATTTTTTGATATTTGGAAGTCGGATCACTACTGGAGGGTCATGGAGTATCTCAGCTCTCCAAGCTTTGATGCTCAAACCATGATGGGCACCTTGCCAATAGCTCACTATGTAAACATCGCACTGGATAAACATATTAGAGGGATCGAACGCTTAAAACCTGGAGAAAACCCAAAGCCGCTTCATCATAATTTCTTATAGCCATAGACTGACTAATGAAATGGCGAGTCTTATCGCTGGAAAAATTTCAGCCAAAGGTTTATGACCGTCAGGTCAAATTCCAATAGGTGATCTGAGCGTAGCAACAACGCTCCACTCAGCCGCCTATATGATGACGCAACCTCAAACAGGCAAAGGCAAGACAGGCACCTTGGACAGATGACATTTACCGATAGCGCCGCAGAATTTGAGCAAATCCTAAGAGCCAGTGCTTTTCAAAAAAAAGGCAAGGGCCCCATCAGTCAATCAGACGGAATAAATGCAGCTCTCTCATTGTTAAGAGATTTGAGATCAACCAAAAAAACACTGTATGTCATTGGCAATGGTGGAAGTGCCGCGGTTGCGAGCCACATAGTTAATGATTTTTGCAATGGAACCAACTTGAAAGCAATAACCTTCAACGAGCCGTCTCTCCTAACATGTTATGGCAACGACTATGGCTATGAACAAATCTTCTCCAAGCGGATTGAAAATTTGGCTGAGCCGGGAGACTTGCTGATCGCTGTCAGCAGCTCGGGCAATTCTGAAAATATCATTAGAGCTGTCTCTTCAATGCGAAGCATAAATGGCAATGTTTTCACCCTTTCAGGATTTAGCAAGTCAAACTCTCTGAGAACGATGGGTGATCTTAACTGCTGGGTAGACAGTCACTCTTATGGGCATGTGGAGATCGCTCACTTGTTCATCCTGCATTACTTAGCAGATACGTTAAAAGCCAGTTCTCACTCCTCGGAAACGAAAAAAATAGCAGGCAACAGCATCTAGCGCTGCGCTGAATTATGGAGATAGGCTCACAAGATACTTTTTTTCTGGACGGCAAAACTGCAGAGAAGTATGCGAGTGAGTTGCGAACATCCGATGCGGGATACCGCCTTCAGTGTTGCTACTATGCGGGAGAAAAATTAGAGAGCCATTTACCAAATTTGTTTCACCTGCCTTTGGAAACCCTAGTCCCTGACTTAGCAGAGGGCAGGCATCGACTACCGACGGCGATTTCCTTCGAAGGTTGTGGGTTATCTGCAGAACAAATGCGCGAAAGTAACAAGCTTATTGGTGCAGCGATCGAGTCAGCAGCACCCTTGCGCGAGAATCTAAACTCCATTTGCGGACGGCAACTTTTACAAGCTGAGCTAGATTTCTCAGAACCACTTCGCTTTCTATTACAGGGCCATACCAATACGAGGGTGATGCGCTACGTCTCCGAAAACATTAGCAGAGCCTTGCAGGCTCGAGGACAAGTTGTTTACTTTCGCCTGCAGCGAGGCACTGAGGATAGCTTTTATACTCGCGACATATTGGATTTTAATCCGCACGTTACGATAAATATTAATTATCTAAATCACATCATTAGCGAAGACGTTTTCAATTTTGTCTGGATACAAGACGCACTTCCATGGATTACGGATCAAGATATCAAGGTGGCTCTGCGAAGTAGAGATAGGGTGTTTCACCTGACGCATTACCTCGGTGATTTGCTATTAAAAAAGGATATTGATTCGAGCTATCAACCATTCTGCATAGACGAAAAGACTTATAAGAATAGAAATGAAGTTTCGAGAGAAGATAAAATTGTAGTTATTGGTAGCAGCTATGTAAGCCAATGGGCAAGCGTAAGATCAGCAAAAAAACTCGAGCTTTGCAAAATGGTTCTAGACCACTACCTGCAAAATGGGTATTTAGATCTGGAAAACAGGGAAATATTAAGGGCGGGGTATCCCGAAATATCTTCAGAGGACATGAAATATATATGCGATTACGTAGAGCGAGATCTACTACTTAAACAAATTCTTTCGCTTGATCTTGACATGCCGATTGAGATCTACGGATATGACTGGGAGTTCGATAATGATTTCGTGCCCCACTACAAAGGGGTCTTGGCTTACGGTGAGGACATCTCTAGGGCGTATAATTCCGCAAAATATACGTTAGTATTGGGCGGCTATGTTTTACAACAAAGAACACTGGAAGCCGCAGCATCCGGCACCATACCGTTAGTTCTACGGGCAACCGAAGCTGAAGACTCGTCGTCGGTAAAAAATATCGAAAATCATCTAGTTTTTTTCGACACACCTAGCGAGTTGCCCGACTTATTGGCTAAAAAACATAATCCGGATCTCGAGGGCTTAGTAGCCCGGCATACATACGACAAGTTAGCGACGGAGATTATTTCTCACGTAGTAGACGCCCTTGACACTTGCCCAGAGCAAACGGTTTGAACTTCAGTCAAAATTAGCGTCTTCCTCATTGCGCTGGCCCACAACCGTCGGCAGCTAAGGTGTCGATATCAAACTTTGAGCCTCGGCATAATTTTCTGGCGTTCCAATATCTATCAAAGGCGCGGATATTTCGTAGCTGAAGATTCGATTTTTTAAGTATGGAAACACTTCAGTCGTAAGTTCCGTAGCGTTCTGGAAATTTTGTTTGATCTCCCCAAAAAAATCCCTTGAAAAAATGTAGATAGCGGCGTTTGCGAGGTTGCCAGGCGGAGCTTTTACTTTCTCATGGAAATTCACGACCACTCCTTCTTCATCAATCTCTAGTACTCCACAAGCCGAAGGATCACGAGCACGAAATGCCATCATTGTCATACAACACCTGGAAGGCCTGCGGTTATGAGCCTGCTCGAAAGGTCGAAAATCAGCCAGACAAAAATTGTCTGCATGTAGAACCATCCCCGTTTCTTCACCAAAAAAATCGACGTTTTTAAGTATTGTACCGGCCGTACCAATTAGCTCAGATTCATACTCAAGAATCACTTTGTCCCGGTGCTGACTTTTTTCGATGTGGTTTTCCACTTCTTTATGAAGATGGTGTGTGTTTATGAGAAACGGACCGTGACCTGCTGCGACCAGGCGGCCCAGCCATAGATCCAGCAATGGTTGCCCACCAATAGGCATCAGGCACTTTGGAGTGACGTCAGTTAGAGGCCGTAGGCGGGTTCCGTAGCCAGCAGCAAGCAGCAAAACTCTCACGACTTATAGAATTCTTGAATTAATTCTTCGGCGGTTAGGGGAACATTGCCTAGACGGCTAACTTGAATAGCTGCGGCTACGGATCCAATCAATCCCATCTCCCAAATGTCCGCTTTTAATGCCATTGCCATAGCGGAAGAAATGAGTAATGAATCTCCAGCGCCTGCGGTATCCACTGGTGAGGAGTTAAGCGCGGGCACCTGATCTGTATGGGGCCCGGTATTGTCACTTCTGTTCGTCTGAACTAATAAACCATCTCCACCCATCTTCAATATGACATGTTTTGCAGTGGCAATTTTGCGTAATTTTTCAGAGAGTACTACCAAACCATCTTCATGACTCTTCGTACTTATTCGCGCTTCGCGCTCGGTAGGGGTAATCAAGTCCATGCATCGAAAACGCGCGATATCCCCCACCTGTGAGGACGATTGGCTATCCGCCGCCATCATCACACTGCTGTTTTTAGCTTCTGCTAGGATTCTCGTAACTAACTTTTGAGGCAAGCATCCGTAATTAAAGTCAGAAAACACTAACAAGTCAGCATCCTGTAAGGTTTCAAGCACTTTTTCTAAAAACACTGGCTGAAGCACTTCCGGCATTGCATCTTGACGCAAATCACAAACTCGCAGGAGCGATTTCCCATGAGCTCTGTAGCGCTGTTTGAGGGTTGTGGGCCTAGTATGGTCGGTAAACAAGCGGGTATTAACGCCACTACCAACCAACTTCTCTCTAGCAAAATCGCGGTTGCTGTCTTCCCCCGCTATCGATATGAACGTAGTTTTAGCCCCCAGACCCGCAGCGTGGGATGCCACAATACCAGCGCCACCAATGAATTTTTTACTTTCAATTGGCGATACAACTATTGTCGGCTCTTCTTGTGACATTCCCAGTGGTTCGCAATCAACATATTCATCAATTATTAGGTCGCCTATGACAACAACTCTAAGATTAGAAAATGCCCTTAATACCTCGATCACATGCGACTGGCTGATCTGGTTGCGCTCTATATACTCTGTAGGGAGGCGACATACAGGTTCATTGTGACGCGAAACTTCTCTGCGTATCAGCTCCGAAGCAGAGAATACTGAACTGCCGCTGGCAAACAGCAATTTGCCACCGTATGTTTCAACAGCCGCTTGCTCGACATTGAATTGCTGTTCATATTCTCTGCCCTTAACGACAACGTCCGGTCTTCTCTCTGTAATAATCTCAGATATCGGTTGGTTGAAAAGAAAAGCTTCATCAACAAAGCTGTTGCTTTGCACTCCCTCCAAACGCAGTGACTCTGAAATTAGCGCCGCACCGCTAGCCAGCCGGTCGCTCTCCACGCCGACAACTAACTTATCTCCGCACTGCTTAGCGAATCGGAAAAGGCGAACGTGGCCAGGGTGCAGGACGTTGAACTGGCCGGAGACAAAAACCGTTATCATTCAACCCCCTAGTCCAAAAACGCGTTTTATGATTAGACATTCCTTGTGCGTGTAGACTTGCTTTTACATCAATTGGCCCACGAGTCTGGCTTTTCAGTCTATCCCCTTACCACTGGCCCGGTTGTGTAGTAGAAAGAAACAGCTTCACATTCCGCTGTATCCTCTTAAAGCGGCAGAGTAAGGCGCGAACCTACATGACCAGTTGGTCTGGGTGATGTTGCTTCAGGAAAAGACTATCTGCTATCTGCTTTGTCTGCCACTGTTATGATTATTGACTCGAGCACTACTTAGATAATGCTGCAAACCAGGCACTAGTGGCCTTTGAAATAGACTCTTCGGTCCATAGGGGTGCCGACTTCCACACCTCCAGTTGCTCAAGCATTTCGGCAACACCGTCTTCCAACCGAATTTCAGGACTCCAGCCCAATAACTTTTTTATCTTCTGAGTTTGAGCATAAGTACACTCGGGCTCGCCGGGACGCTTGCGGATATAAACCTCTGGCCCGCCAATGAGAGATGCTAGTCGCTTAACACTGTAATGCCCACCACTACCCACATTCATGACTTCACCGCCAATTTTAGAATCAAGAGCCATTAGAAAAGCAGACGCAACATCTCTGACGTGAGTAAAATCTCGAGTCTGCGACCCGTCACCAACAATTGTCAGTGGCGCATCGTTTGCACGCTGCGCTAAAAAAACACCCATTACCGCTCCGTAAGCGCCATTTGTCCTTACTCTTGGCCCGTACACGTTGAATAACCTCAACGAGACAACGTCAAGTGAAAACACTTGCCCCCAGTGCATGACCAACTCTTCGCCAAGCCGCTTTGTGAGTGCATAAGGGTATTGGGGGCGTATCTCGGCATCTTCAGCAGTAGGAAACCTGTCGGGAATTCCATAACAGGATGACGAGGCTGCATAAACAAATCTCTGGCAACCGTTCATTTTTGCTGCTCTCAGAACGTTGAGTGTACCAGTGACATTTGTTTCAAAATATTTTTCTGGATTTTCTATAGATGGAACGATGTCCGCTAGAGCAGCAAGATGTATCACGCCCGAGATATCTTTGAAATGGCTGTGAATCTCTTCGTAATCCCTCACATCCGCTCGCACAAAGCTACAGCGCGGGTTGTTCATGAGAGATGCCAGATTCTCGAGTCGTCCTCCCTCCAGATTGTCGATAACAGTAACCGACCTTCCGGCATTAATCAGCTTTTCAACAACATGGCTGCCTATAAAGCCAGCGCCGCCCGTCACCAAAGTAGTCACGAATCTGCGGCCATCAAATGAAGTTCACATGGGCCACCGTGTTATTGGCCAGGTTATCTAAATATCTATTAACCTCATCCATCCTGCAATTGATGCGGCAATCACTAATATCGAGATGATTTTGCACAAACTCTAAGCTGCGCCTCCTGCCCTCGCCTTCCCAAATCTCCTTGAAGCTACTGTCGTGGAGATTGCCGTATTTAAACTTTTCGTCCAGAAGGTAAGCGCTGCAACCATAGACTGCCCCATCGGCCATCACATATGCCCAGAAAAAAGGCGTGGCATGACACTTTTTATAACGCGATTCAGGGCCCTCATTTAATTTCCGAATAGTTTCACCACGAAAAACAACTTTGAATGTGCCGGTTTCGTGGGCGCTAAGATGTCTACCCATAAGACTAAACGAAGAGTAATCGATACCCTCATAAATTCGTGTCTCGCTAAATTTGTGCTGCGAGTATGGTTTTACCACAACATAGTCCAAGCCAATTTCGTCTCTCGCCAAAAGTACGAGTTGCTCAATTTCGTCTTTATTTTCTGGGAGCAAGAGAATTTGCACGCCGATTGTGCAATTTAGTGACCTAGACTTCTTTTCCGTGACCAGATTTTTTAAGTTTTCTATTACCTTGCTAAAATCGTCTTTTTTCGTCTGGTGTATTTTGGCGTAAGTGTCTTCACAACCCGCGTTTAGTGAAACCTTTATCCACGTCGTGTTTTCTAATCCATTCTCAATAAACTTATCGCTAATTATTGTGGCGTTAGTAGTGAAAGAAACATCAATACCTGAGGCCTTACACAGCAGGACGTGCTCTACTATATCGGTGTGCAACATAGGCTCACCCTCTCCAGCGAACATAACGCTCCTGACGCCCAAGCTCCCCATCTCTGGAAGCCTTTTTTCCAAGACAGCAGTTTTTAATCTGTTCGATTTATAGCCAATATAATCAACCGCACAGAACGTGCATCTATGGTTGCAAGCTCCAACGGGCGACATTTCAACATATATTGGATAGATTGATTTCGACTTCTCCCATGACGATTTGCCGTCATACCATTCCGCCACCCGATGGGGGTGGTAGATCAACTTATGACTGTCAATACCGAAGGAATCATCCATTTTCGCGCTCTTTGAAACAAATGAATTTGGCTAGGAAAGACGTATAGCTCTTAAGGGAGCTTAACGAGAGTCACAAAGAACTCATCTCTTTACCACCAGGCCAACAGCAGCAAAGTTAACATAAAGGGCGATTAGTTGACCGAGTGTCTTGCAAGTTGCATAAAGCGGTAGGATATCCGACTCTAATCGCGGCTTTCATGAAGTACCGCAACAAACATGTAGCAACCGGACGAAACGACGACTGAAGACACCTTCCGTCGCGCGCTTCAAGATCATAGCGCTTTATCGAATAAAAGGCCTTTGATTTCTTGAAGATTTCTAGCAAACCTTAAAACCGCCTCGCTGGGTATTTCTCGCACAATCTCTCCAGAGCGTTCGTCAGCAATTTTCACTATGAAGCGATTAAGCTGCTCGTCTCTGGAAATAATCGCTCGTGTGGGCGCTTTTTCTAACGTCGCATTTAAAGTTTCTATCGCGTCTTCAATGTCTTCTGCAACTCCCTCTATCGACTCAAGAGAGTTTTGCCTGTCTGATTTGGCTTTATCGGCTAAGGATTGAATAGGCTCCCGCAGGGCGGTCTCAACAGCCACGTCTATGCTGCGGGACGCACCGCCAGAAGCCTCACGATTTACCGCGGCCTCCCCATTCAATTGGGGCGCGCTCACCTGCGTCGACGAATTACTGACGACCTGTGGGCCTACGGTACTCCCTTCCGGTATTGCAGAGTTCGACATTGCACTTTCCTCACTTCACCCCACTGGGCAAACAAGTGATCTTGAATTCTGCCAGTTCCTAGCCTCTAACTGCAGCATTACGTGCTAGGCACTGACAGATGCAACCTATTAGGGCCCCTACCTAATAATAGGTTGTATCTTTTTCTAATCGCCATCCAGCCTCTATTGCAGAAGCGCCAGAACCGTAGCGGGTAATGCATTAGCTTGCGCGAGCATTGCTGTTCCAGCTTGCTGGATTATCTGGGCCCTGGCCAGCTCAGAGGTAGCAACTGAATAGTCCGTATCCATAATACGGCTCCTGGATGCCTCAGCGTTATTTTTGACGTTAGTCAAATTATCGACCGCGTGGGTCAACCTATTAGATACCGCACCAAATGTTGCTCGTTGCGCCGATACATCCGCAATCGCATTGTCTAGTCGAGTGATTGCGTTTGAGGCTACTGTCGCGGCCGACGCAATAGTCGCAGCTGACAGCCTAGTGGACGCAATGCCGGACAAATGGCCAGTCGTATTATTGAAGTTGCCAAATGTGGTTGAAATCGTCTGTTTTTCATTCGCTCCGACCTGGAATGCCACTGTCGATTTACCGGTAGATGCTCCTGCCGAGCCATCAAGAATGTT
>MDSZ01245334.1_pt1 | contig 10070 bp, 10 predicted proteins | sample 811201 | NCBI WGS metagenome assembly MDSZ01 (sample SAMN05326647, study PRJNA326480) | marine metagenome | isolation source: seawater | place: Indian Ocean: North | collected 2010 | reverse complement strand
TTTTGTCATTAAAATTTGAGTATGTAATATAAATGACATTAAATCACTAAAAATTTTGTCTTAATTATGAATTTATTATCTTCTACGTCTCTATTTGGTTTTTATACTCTAATAAGTAGGGTTTTAGGATATTTAAGAGACATATTAATTGCAATTTTCCTTGGAACAACCATTTATGCAGATGCATTCTTTGTAGCTTTTAGATTACCAAATACATTTAGGAGACTATTTGCAGAAGGAACATTTAACGCAGCATTTATACCAAGTTATGCTAAAGCAAACTTAAAAAATAAGAAAGAAGGAAAAGTATTTGCTGACGAAGTTTTTAATTTATTACTTATTATTTTAATATTTTTAATAATTATAGTTGAAATTTTTACACCAGTAGTTGTTTATTTCATTGCACCTGGTTTTTACTCTGATAGTGAAAAATTAAATTTAGCTATTGAGTTTACAAGAATAACTTTCCCGTTTTTATTGTTTGTTAGTTTATCCTCAATGCTTTCAGGAATTTTAAATACAAATAATAAATTTGCCGTTGCTGCTGCAGCACCAATTGTTTTGAATATAGTGCTCATTTTTTCTTTATTGCTATCATTTAATTTAGAATTAAATATCGCTAAAAGTTTATCTGTTGGTGTAACTTTATCAGGAATTATACAATTTTTAGTACTAATTTTCTTTACAAAAAAATATTATTTTCCGTCTTTAAAAATATATTTTAAATTTAAAAAGAATATCAAAAATTTTTTCCAAAAACTTTTACCAAGTATTTTTTCTGCAGGTATAACTCAAATAAATATATTAATTGGAACTATTATAGCTTCTTTTCAAACTGGAGCGGTATCCTATCTTTATTATGCAGATAGGATTTATCAAATTAACTTAGCAATTGCCGGTATCGCAGTTGGGACTGTAGTTTTACCTAACTTATCTAAAAAAATTAAAGAAAATAATAAAAGTTATATTAATAATTTACAAAATAAATCTTTAGAATTATCTTTAGCTTTATCATTTCCTGCAGCTTTTGGTCTATTTATTGCATCCGAAGAAATTGTGAATAGTTTATTTGGATACGGTTCATTTACGCAAGATGACGTAGAAAACACATCTTTAGCATTAATGTATTTTGCTTTAGGTGTTCCAGCTTTTGCATTAATAAAAGTCCTATCAAGCTTTTATTTTGCAAGAGATAATACCAAAACACCATTCTACATTTCCTTTTTTAGTATGATCACAAATGTATTTATAAGTGTTATTTTTTTTAAAGAATATGGTTTTATAATAATTCCAATTGCTACGACTTTTTCTAGTTGGCTATCAGTATTGATATATTTTATTTTTTTTCAAAAAAGTGAAATTATAACTTTTGAAAATAAAACTTTTATGAATATTTTTAAAATTTTATTTGCAACTATTTTAATGTGCTTTTTCCTTAATTTTGGTTTAGAATATTTTGAGGATAAGTTAGAATATTCTTATAAATTTAAATTAATTTATCTTTTAATTATGATAGGTTCATCAGCGGGTATTTATCTATTAATTACAAACTTTTTGCAAATACTGAAATTTAAAAGATATAAATTAAAATGAGTACTAATTTTAAACAAACAGTTTTCTCAGGTGTACAACCCACTGGAAATTTGCACTTAGGCAATTATCTCGGAGCTATAAAAAATTTTGTAGAGCTTCAAAAGGAAATGAAATGTATATATTGTGTAGTCGATCTTCATGCAATAACAGTTTTTCAGGATCCAAAAGAATTAAAAAAAAATATGCTTGAAACTACAGCTGCATTCTTAGCATGTGGCTTAGACTTTGAAAAAAGTATTATATTTAATCAATCTTCGCTAAGTGAACATGCGGAACTTGCTTGGATCTTAAATTGTGTTTCTAGAATTGGCTGGTTGAATAGAATGACACAGTTTAAGGAAAAGGCTGGTAAAAATAAAGAAAATGCTAGTGTTGGTCTATACGTTTACCCAAATTTAATGGCTGCAGATATATTATTATATAAAGCAACCCACGTACCAGTGGGAGATGATCAAAAACAACATTTAGAACTTGTACGAGATATAGCTCAAAAGTTTAATAACGATTTTAAATCAGATAATTTTTTTCCTATTCCAGAACCTTTGATCCAAAAAAAACTTTCAAGGGTAATGAGTTTGAGGGATGGAAAAAGAAAAATGAGCAAATCAGATGAGTCTGAATATTCTAGAATTAATCTGCAAGACACTGAAGATGAAATTATCAAAAAGATTAAAAAAGCAAAAACTGACTCTGAACCTATACCATCTAATATCGAAGATTTAAAAAATAGACCCGAAGCATTAAATTTGATAAATATTTATTCTTACATTTCAGATAAAACTTTGGAAAAGACGTTAGCTTCTATGGCCGGCAAAGACTTTTCCAAACTAAAAAATGAACTCTCTGATGTCCTTGTAGCTACAATTTGTCCAATCGGAAAAAAAATCAAAGAATTAAGAAAAGATGAGAAATATTTGATAGACGTTCTCAAAAAAGGATCAAATAAAGCACGTGAAATAGCAAAAATAAACATAAATAAAGTAAAAGATATTATAGGATTTATTTCACATTAAACTTTTATTAAAATATGCTAAATTATTATAATGATACAAATAGAAAATACACCTAACCCAAACGCATTAAAATTTCAGTCTGAAAAACAGTTATCTGAAGTTGAAACTCAGGAATTTCAAAAAAAAGATTTAGGTCAAATCAAAAATGAATTTATTAAAAATATTCTTAATTTTGATGGTGTAGAACTAATTTTAATCTCAAAAAATTTTATGAGTGTAAAAAAAGATGATAAAACTAGTTGGGATACTCTTAAGCCTTCAATAATTTCATCAATTAATGATCATTTTGAAAAAAATAAAGAACCTATAATTTTGAAAAAGCACATAGTTTTAAATGAGCAAGATAGCGATGAAGATGAGACAATCCAGAAAATAAAAGATGTTTTAGAAACCAAAGTAAGACCCGCAGTAGCAAGGGATGGTGGAGATATACAATTTGTGTCTTTTAACAAAGGTACAGTACAAGTAAAACTTAAAGGTAGTTGTTCAGGTTGTCCAAGTTCTACAATGACTTTAAAACAAGGTGTTCAAAACTTACTCTGTCATTATGTTAAAGAAGTTAAGACAGTCGAGGCCAGCTAATTCTCAGTGAAAAAAGATATACCATATAGAGAACAGCTTATAGAACTCTCAAAGTTGTACAAAGTACCAGAAGTAAAATCATATATTAAATCTAAAAAGAATCTTACCACATCACAATTAGAACTTATTTTATTAAAAAATAAAATTCCCTTACCTGCACATAGCTACAATCGAAAACAAGTCGCTGAAATCAAATTTAAAGAACAAGTAATAACAAATATAATTTTAACTATTGCTTTATTAGGATTTATAACAAGTTTGATAACAATAAGACCTTACATAAAAATTGTTACTGATGAGATAAAATTTAATCATGTAGCAAAAGAATATAAATCTAACTTTAAAGGTGAAAAGCAAATTTCAAAAAAATTCGATAAAGATAAAAATAAATACGATGAAGATATAAGTTTAGATACAAAAGTTACTCTGAATTTATTTGAGGATTTGAAATATGATTTAAAAAGTATAAGAACTGGTGCTTTAGTAAAGCCAATATATTTATCAAAATTGCCCAAAGATCTAAAGAAAATAAAAAGTACCAAGACAAAAAAAGATACATTCATTAAAATTGTTATGCCTCTTGTTATAGATGAGAATAATAAAATTTTGGAAAATAGAAAAAAGCTTTTTAAAATTTTAAGCAAACCAAATAACACTAGAGGTGAAAAAGTTTGGCTTAAAAGACGATTTGAAGATTACTCAATAAAAAATGAGGACATAACAGAACTGAAAATAAGAATGGATATAGTACCTGTTTCGATCGCAATTGCTCAAGCGGCCAAAGAAAGTGGTTGGGGAACTTCTAGATTCGCTTTAGAGGGAAACGCGATGTTTGGACAATGGACGTGGGGTAAACAAGGAATTGCACCACTAGATAGAGAAAAAAATAAAGGTCATAAAATTCTAAAATTTCCAATTTTAAGATCATCCGTACAGGCATATCAAAAAAATTTGAATACTCATAATGGATACAGTGAATTTAGAGAGAAAAGAGCAGAGTTACGAAAACTAAATAAAAAAATATCAGGGTTAGAACTTGTTAAGTATTTACACAACTATGCAGCAACAGGTTCAGAATATACTAGAATTTTAAAAAAAATAATTGATCAAAATGAACTCAATGATTTTGATGGAGCAATACTAATGAATTCAAATCAGGCCTCTACTCTTACGCTTTAATCTATAAATCAGATAATACAAATTGTATTCCAAGCCATCTCCATTCACCTGTGTTTTCTCGTAAAGAACAATTAATTCTTCCTCTTTCTGTAATAAATTTACCCTCTAAGTTAATTTTTATTTCATTATCGGAAATAAAATTAATTTTCGATTTTCTCCATTTATCTTCCTCATTTGAATAACAATTAATATTTTTAATATCTGGACCATCGTTAAAAAAAGTAACTTTTACCTCTGGTGGATTATTTTTTGGATTTAAATATTTTTCTTCAGGGGATATTTTTAAATAAGGAAAAGGCAGTGTATTTAAAATCGTTTTAAATCTTTTTAATTCACCATATTTCTCATTTATTGGGTACCTTGGCAACTCAAACTTACTTTTAGTTTTATCCATTACTCCAGAATGTTGTCCAAAACCATAATCAAATCCCAATTTTTTTACAATTTCAATATATGATTTTTTGTACTCTCCAAAAGGATACGCAAAAAATTTTGTTTCATGATTAAGTTTATCTTTAAAAATTTGAATTGATTTTCTAAGATCTTTTTCTATCTCAGCATCACTTTTATCTACTAAATAACCATGTGTATGGCTATGATTACCTATGTGAACAAAGTCAAATTTTGAAATTTCTTTTATTTCAGACCAATTCATATATCCATTTGATCCAATGGTCTCAGTATTTATAAATATTATAAATGGTATCTTCCTTTTTTTTAATATTGGCCAAGCATTTTTATAAAATGAGGAGAATCCGTCATCAATAGTAAGAAGTATTTTTTTTTCATTATTGTCAGTTTCTATTGCAGTTAAAAAATCTATATGGGAAATAAAATTGAAATTATTGTTTTTTATTATATCTAGATGTGTTTTAAAATCTGCAATTTTAATATTTGTAGATGGATACTTATTTTCTTCAAAACGGTGGTACATTATTGAGATAATTCCATAATCTTTTATACCTTTAGCACTAGAATATGAATTGTTAAAATCGATTAATAAAATTATAAGTAAGTATATGATTAAAAATTTTTTAATAATTAATTGCACAGGTAAAAATAATATTTTAGCCTTAAGAGTCAACAATAATTTTTTTTTAAAAAAACTTCAAACAAATTTAAGAAGTAATGATTCACTTGTAAACAATATTTACGTTTTTATGAGACAAAAAAAAGCTAATATTGACAAAAATTTTTCTGTTATTGTAAATATCGGACCAGGCAGCTTTTCTGGTATTAGAATTTCTCTAGCTGTGGCTAAAGGCATTAAAATAACAAAAGGATCAAAATTATATGGCTATAGAGACCATGATTTACCTACAATTAACCCTAAAAATGTTGAAATATTAATTAAAAAAAAATTAATAGAAAATAATTTGATTAAACCGGTCTACTTAAGCTAAATTATTAATTTATGAGCAAAATAGAAGATAAATGCAAAGATAAGGGTGTGAGATTGACCGATCAAAGACGTCTCATAGCTAAAGTTATGTCGGATTCTAAAGTAACATATGGATCTAAAGATCATCCTGATGTTGATGAACTTCATAAAAGAGTAAATGAGTTAGATAAAAACATAAGTATTGCCACAGTCTATAGAACTGTAAAACTTTTTGAAGAAGCAGGTATAATTGAAAGACATGATTTTAAAGAGGGAAAATCAAGATATGAACCTTTAACAGAAGAACATCATGACCATTTAATTGATGTTAAAACTGGAGAAATTATAGAGTTTGTAGATAAAGATATTGAAGAACTACAAAAAAAAGTTGCACAAAAATTAGGATATAAATTGATTGATCATAAGCTTGAATTGTACGCACAAAAAATTAAAAAAAATTAATAAATTGCAAAAAAAAATTTTCATCAAAACTTTTGGATGTCAAATGAACGAATACGATAGTAATCGTTTATTAGATTTAGCAAAAACAGTTGGTTACAATAGAACTAAAGATTTAGAAAATATAGATTGTTATATTTTAAATACTTGTCATATCAGAGAAAAGGCAACAGAAAAAGTGTATCACGATATTGGACGTCTAAAAAAAATCTACAAAAACAAAAAAAAACCTGCGGTTCTTGTCACAGGTTGTGTTGCTCAAGCTGAAAACGATGAAATGCTCAAAAGGGAGCCCTACATCGATGCAGTAATAGGTCCACAGTCATATCAAAATATTCCCAAAATGTTACAAAGGTTAAACAAGAGAAAAGACAAATTAAATTTTACAAATTTTGATGTAATTAAAAAATTTGACACTTTAAATAACATTAAAAACACAGATACAAAAACTTCGTCTTTTGTGACTATTCAAGAGGGTTGTGACAAATTTTGTAATTTTTGTGTTGTTCCGTATACCAGGGGGCCAGAATATTCAAGGTCACCCTCAGAAATAATTCAAGAAGTAAAAAATCTTATATCGAATGGAGTTGTTGAAATCACATTACTGGGTCAAAATGTAAACGCTTATGCCTATAAACAAAACAGTTCTATTTTTAAACTTTCAGATTTAATATTCGAATTAGAAAATATTAAAGAGTTAAAGAGAATAAGATATACCACATCACATCCAAAAGATATGACAAGAGATTTAATTAAATGTCACGAAATCTCAAAAAAACTCGTGCCATTTATTCATTTACCAATCCAAAGTGGCTCAAATCTTATTTTAAAAAGCATGAACCGAAAACATACTAGAGAAGAATATTTAAATACGATTAAAAATTTGATAAATGTGAAACCTGAGATTAAATTTTCAAGTGATTTTATTGTAGGTTATCCAGGAGAAACCGAAAGAGATTTTGAGGAAACTCTATCTTTAATAAAGAAAGTTAAATTTATAAATTCATTTTCATTTATTTATAATCAAAGACCAGGAACTCCAGCAATTAAATTAAATCCATTAAAAAAAGAAATTCAGCATAATAGACTAATAATTCTTCAAAGTTTATTAAGTAATATTCAAAGCCAATATAATAATGATCAGATAGGTAAAATTAAAAAAGTTCTAATTGAAAATAAAATGAAGAATCAAGCAAAATATTTTGGGAGATTAGAAAGTTTTACACCTGTTGTAACAGAAAACATTGATCTCAAAGATATTGGTAAAATCATAAATGTTAGAATAAAGGATTGTAATAAAAATACATTATTTGGAGTTAAAGAAAATATTAACAAGGAGGTAGCAGCATAATGTTAGAGGTGAAAAATCTTGATAAAGAAATTTCTATAAAAAAAATTGACAGTGAGACTGCAAATATAAAAATCTTCAATAATAATATTTTAATGGCTATTGTGGGCGAATTTAATAAAAATCTAATTCAAATTGAAAAACTTACTAGCACAAACCTATTTTTTAGGGGTAATTCAATAACTGTAAAAGGTAATAAAACCTCAGTTATAAATGTCTCAAATTCATTGATGTTTTTAGTAAACAAATATCTAGTTACCAATTCTATAGAAAATAATGATATAATTTATTCAATTAAACATGGAGTTAATGAATTGGACGACAGAAAAAAAAGAAACAATGTTAGATCTATAGATCAAGTTATTAAAACACCTAGAAGATCAATAATAGCAAGATCGAAAAAACAATCTGAATATTTAAAAGCTCTACAAAGTGAAAACATTATTATGTCATTAGGTCCAGCCGGGACTGGTAAAAGCTATCTCGCAGTATCTGTAGCAGTAACAATGTTAATGGAAAAAAAAATCGATCGGGTAATACTATCTCGACCAGCAGTTGAAGCAGGTGAAAGATTAGGATTTCTTCCTGGAGACATGAAAGAAAAAGTAGATCCATACCTTAGACCTTTATATGACGCTTTATATGATTTATTCGGTTTTGAACAAATTCAAAGAAAAATTGACAATGGATCAATTGAAATTGCCCCATTAGCATTCATGAGGGGAAGAACATTAAAAAACTCTTTCGCAATACTTGATGAAGCACAAAACGCAACTTTAACCCAGATTAAAATGTTTCTAACAAGAATTGGTGAAAACTCAAAACTTGTTGTTAACGGAGATCCATCACAAATTGATTTAATTAATAAAAGCCATTCTGGACTGATAAAGTCTAAGAAAATTTTAAGGGATATAGAAGAAATAAAAGTAATTGAGTTTGATCACAAGGATGTAGTGAGGCATCCACTTGTATCAAAAATTATACAGGCCTATCAAAAAAATTTTGATGATCAAAATTGATGTTTTTGTTAAAGATAAAAACTGGAAAAATTATATATCAAATCCAAATAAATATTTAAATAAATTAGCAAAAAAAATTAGATTAAATTTAATTTCTAAATCTAAATTTGTTAATTTTTCAATTAGACTCACCGGAAATAAGGAAATAAGATTTTTTAACAAAAAATTTAGAAAAAAAAATAAAATAACAGATGTTTTATCTTTTCCATATTATCCGGCACAAGAAACAAGATCCAGATTGAAACTCAATAAAAGTATTTATCTTGGTGATATAATTATTAATTTATATAAAATTGATAAAAGAAAAAATAAATTTAAAAAAGAATTTAATAAATTATGGGTACACGGTTTGGTTCATTTATTAGGACATAAACACTATAAAGATAAAGACTTTTCTAAAATGATAAAAGTAGAAAATAAAATTATTAAACAACTAAAATGATAAAATTTTTTAATACAAGACTTTTTATTCTTTTTATTTTTCCTTTTTTTTTAGGTTCAATAACTGTATTAGGTTTTAATCCCTTTAATCTCATATTTATTAATGCTTTTTCAATGTCAATGTTATTTTATCTGGTTTTTTATGTTAAAAAGAAAACACAAAGCTCATACAGAAAAAAACCATTTTTAAAAAACTTATTTTTCCTAGGTTCATCTTATGGATTTGGTTTTTTTCTTTTCGGATTATATTGGATTTCATATTCACTTACATTCGATCCATCATTTAAATTTTTGATTCCATTTGCATTAGTATTAATACCTTTATTTCTATCCTTATTTTTTTCTTTTCCAATAATTTTGATAGGTAACTTCATAGAGTTTAAAGTATCGTCAATAATTTTAATTAGCATTTTATTTTCAATATCTGATTTTATAAGAAGCTTTATTCTAACTGGCTTTCCATGGAATTTATGGGCTTACAGTTTGTCATGGTCACAAGAAAGTCTACAAATACTAAATTTACTCGGATTTTTTTCCTTTAATTTAATTTTGATAACAATACTTTTTTTACCAATAACTTTTTTTTTTAAAGGCAAATCAAAATATATCTTCTCTTCTTTCTTTATTATTTTATTATTTTCAAATTTTTTCTTTGGATCGTATAAGATTAATTCAGAAGTAAATGATAATGAAAGAGGGATAAATTTTAAAATTGTTTCATCAGCATTAAAACTATCTGAATTTAAAAATCAAATATTAGTACTAAACAATTTAATTAAAATAAGCGAACCTGACAAAAACCAAAAAACAATCTTTGTATGGCCTGAAGGAGTTTTTTTAAACGAAAATTTTAAAAAAAATGACGAAATAAAAAAAAAAATCGAAGAAAATTTTTCAAAAAATCATTTAATTATTCTTGGTGCTAATACAGAAAAAATTAAAAATAATAATAGGAACTACTATAACAGTTTATTAATTATTGATAATAATGTGAATATAATTAGAGAATATAATAAGCAAAAATTAGTCCCATTTGGTGAATTTTTACCATTTGA
>MDSZ01084072.1_pt1 | contig 10070 bp, 8 predicted proteins | sample 811201 | NCBI WGS metagenome assembly MDSZ01 (sample SAMN05326647, study PRJNA326480) | marine metagenome | isolation source: seawater | place: Indian Ocean: North | collected 2010 | reverse complement strand
CAACCATGTTCAGGTGAATGCCCTTGCAGTTCTTATCATGTCGGGCAACCCAGGAGGTGACTAGAGCGCCCCAATCTCCGCCCTGAGCAAAGTAACTGTCGTACCCTAATCGACCCATGAGCGTGACCCAAGCTGTGGCTATTTTATCGACCCCCCAACCTGTTGAAGTGGGTTTGCCGGAAAAACCGAAGCCTGGCAAAGACGGTATCACCAGGTGGAAAGCATCGTCAGCGCTTCCTCCGACACTCTGCGGTTCCGTCAGTCCCTCGATCACCTTGAGAAATTCGACGACAGACCCTGGCCAGCCATGAGTCAACAGGAGCGGTTTGGCATTTGCGTTACTCGATTTGATATGCATAAAGTGAATGTCGACCCCATCAATTTCGGTGACTAGGTTTTCATATCTATTGAGGCGGGTCTCCAACCTTTTGAAATCATATTTTTTCAACCAGTAGTCGGTCATGTTTTTCATGTAAGCTAGAGGCACGCCCTGACTCCAGTCGCCAGTTGTCTCTTTTTCTGGGAATCTTGAAATTTCTAGCCTGGACTTCAGCTTTTCAATCTCTTCATCAGCGACGATGATCGTGTAGGGTCTGATTTCACTCATCCTTTATATCCTCCTCTAGCTAAAGTGAAGCGCAGATGTGGCCCCCATCTACGACCAAGATGGATCCCGTCATGTAGCGAGAGGCATCGCTTGCAAGTAGTAGCAGTGGGCCGTCTAAGTCAGGAAACTCGCCCGTTCGCCTCATAGGTATGCCCTTAATGAATTCGTCTGCTATATCGCTTTCGAGTAGTAGTCTGCTCAGATCAGTTAAAAAATAACCTGGCGCTAAAGCGTTCACACGAATATTGAATTTTGCGGCTTCGAGCGCCATGACCTCTGTCATTCTTGTCATGCCACCTTTACTCACGGCATAAGAAAATTGGCCTTTAATCGTTCTGGAGTCAGTTATTGAGGAGACCATGATAATATTTCCAGACTGCTGCTTATGCTCCAGCACTCTTTCTGTGTAACGTTTTGAGATCATCCAGGCAGATTTGAGGTTGGTGTCGATAACGTAGTCCCAATCTTCTTCCTCTGTGGTTTGGTAAGTCTTCGCTCCAGCTTCAACTCCAGCGTTGTTGATCAGCACATCGACTCTGCCATGCTTTTTGTAAGCTTGGTCCAAAAACTTGTTGATGCTTTCAGAGTCGTTGACGTCAAGGGGTAAGGCTTCTGCTTTGCCACCTTGCTCGGTAATTTCTGCGACTCGCCTTTCTAATTTATCTATTCTTCTGGCACCAAGAATTGTGGTCGCGCCTTTGGCTGCGAGTGTGCCTGCGAAATGATGGCCAAATCCAGAAGAAGCGCCAGTAATGGCGATCACTTTGCCTTCAATGTCAAAAGGTTCTATCAAACTGTTGTCTCTTTCGCTAAATTTGCCTAGTAGATCAGATTTAAGGTGAGCGGTGCAACGAGTAAAGTAGTTGCAAGGAGAACTTGAATTGGCGGATAGACAAGAATGAAAAAACACAAACCCAGGCGGTCCCTACTCTATATGCCTGGGGCGAATGAGCGGGCGATGCAAAAGGCCAAGTCAATTGACACCGATGTCGTTATTTTTGATTTAGAGGATGCGGTTTCTCCAGAGTCGAAGGCGTTAGCGAGACAGCAAGTTTTTGATGCGATAGGTTCTGGAGGCTACGGACATCGCGAGTTGGTCGTTAGAGTGAATTCGTTATCTACCGAGTGGGGGAGGGCAGACGTCGAGCGATTTTCGGAAGCGGATATCTCGGCGATGTTGTTTCCAAAAGTAGAAACCGTCTATCAGCTCGAGAAGATCGACGAACTATTATCTTTAAATGGCAGATCAGATTTAACACGATGGATTATGATTGAAACGCCGAGAGGCGTTCTCGATCTAGAGACCCTGGCGGATCACTCCTACGTTGAAGCTATCGTTATGGGTACCAGCGATTTGGTTAAAGAGCTAAGGGCGAAACACACTGAAACCCGGTCTAATTTGGACTATGCACTCCAACGATGCGTCATGGTCGCTAGGTCCAGAGGATTGGATGTTTTTGATGGTGTGCACCTGGATTACCAAAATCTTGATTCCTTTAGGGAGTCTTGTGTTGCGGGTCGGGATATTGGCTTTGATGGAAAAACCTTGATTCATCCAACACAAGTGACAGTCGCGAACGAAGTATTTGGTTTTTCAGCGGATGACTATGAATATGCTAAGCGGGTGTTAGGAGCGTGGAACCAAGCGCTTGAAGCTGGCAAGGGCGTTGCGGTTGTGGATGGCCAGCTGGTCGAAAACCTCCACGCGGAAGAATCAGAACGCATTGTCATTTCCTATGAGGCCTTATTAGACAGGAGAGAATGATGGGGATTTTTAGTGAAGATCAGATGGAGATTTACTATGAACGAGGTCAAGATTACGGACACTCTGGAGATCCACTACTCTTCATAAGTGGAACTGGCGGGGATCTGCGTAATAAGCCCAACCAATTTGATTCTCCCCTCGCCAAGGTATTTGAGCTCATCGCTTATGATCAGCGTGGGTTAGGTCAGACCTCTAAGCCGGATGGCGACTACACGATGGCCGACTATGCTGATGACGCGGCCGCACTCTTGGACTATCTGAACCTGGATCGAGTGCCAGTAGTGGGTGTTTCTTTTGGTGGAATGGTTGGCCAAGAATTCGTTTTGAGGCATCCAGATAGAGTTTCTAAACTCGTGCTGGCTTGCACCTCCTCGGGTGGACAGGGGCGCTCCTCTTATCCGCTTCATGAGATTGAAGAGTTAGAACCCTACAAGCGAGCTGCAATGCATTTGCAGGTCTCGGATCTCAGACGAGATAAGGTCTGGCAGAAAGAGAACCCCGAAAAATGGGAGCAATACATACAGATGTCGATATCCGCTCGCCGTTCCGATCGCCATGCTGAGGGCGCAATGAAACAGTTAATGGCGAGGAAAAATCATGATACCTATGACAGACTCAGCCAGATCAAGGCGCCTGTCCTATTATTAGGAGGGAAATTTGATGGGGTTGCGCCCGTAGAGAATATGCAGGCAATAGCCGATCAGATAGAGTCGAGCGAGATTCGTTTTTACGAAGGCGGTCACATGTTTCTGGTGCAGGATAAAAAAGCTTACCCAGAGATGATTGAATGGCTCATGGACTGACTGTTTGATCAAACGGCTTTTGCTTAAAACGGTTAGCCATGAAGCTCTTGAGTTGATATGGCATCGCGAGCATAGCGGGAGTGGTTACCAAAGTTAATAGGGTTGCCACTGTGAGCCCCGAAACTATCGCCTGAGAAAGAGGAACCCAGAACGCCGATAAAGAGCTGCCAAATATGATTGTTCTGTTGATCAGGTCGATGCTCACATTACTTGCGAGGGGCAGAAGTCCCAGTATCGTCGTAGTCGAGGTCAGTATTACAGGTCGAAGCCTTTGAGCACCTGTCCTAACCAATAAATCAAGATAATCGCTTTCTGGGTGCTCGGTCCGCAGATTATTAAAGGTATCGATGAGAACAATGTTGTTATTAACGACTATTCCCGCCAGCGCGACCACGCCAACCCCGGTCATCACAGAGCTAAAAGGATTACCCGTGATGAGCAGTCCAATGAGCACTCCAGCTGTCGACAAAACTACTGCGAATAGGATGAGTGCACTTTGGTAAAAGCTGTTGAATTGAGTCACCAGCAGAACGAACATGAACAGCAGAGACAGACTAAAGGCGACACCGACAAAATCCATTGCACCTTGTTGTTCTTCGTTCGCTCCGCGGAATTTGATATTTAATTCGGGATGCCAGGTCTGAGTGGATATCCACTCCTCAATCTCTCTGACTTTATCGTCGGCAAGTACCCCTGGCGCAACGTTGGCTCGAACTTCTTTCACGGGAATACCGTCCACTCGTCTAATCGTACTGACCTTTTGCATGGGTTCCAGACTGACAAAGTTACTAATGGGAACCAGGCCACTATTAGTCATCACTCGTAGTTCTTCGAGCGCTTGAATAGTCCGATCATCTGTGGGGTAGCGAACCCGGATATCGACTCCATCATCTGCTCTGTCCGGCCGGTACTCGCCGACTTTGATGCCGTTGGTCACGAGCTGCACGGCCATTCCCACCTGACTGACGTCAGCCCCGTACATGGATGCTTTGGCTTTATCGATGTTCAAGCGGAATTCGATACCTGGCAGGTCTCTTGAGTCGTCTACATCTCTCAAGCCATTGACGTTTTCCTCCATAAAGCCACGAATTTTCTCTATCGCTGGCTCGAGTAGCGCTCTTTGATAGGACGATACTTCGATGTAGACTGGTTTCCCCACAGGGGGTCCCATTTCTTGAGGAAGTAGTTCGATCGAAATTCCGGCAAGGTCGCTTGTATTTCTCCGGATCTGCTCTGTGATTTCGTCGCCTGTTAGCCTTCTCTCGTTTCCTTCAAATAGCTCTAGGAACATTTGGCCTATGGTGTCTCCTCGGTCTGAGATAGACGCGTAGGAGTTAACACTTTTTATTCCCTCTACAGGCAGTATCCGCTCTTCAACTTCCTTAGTAAGCTGGTAAGCCTCGTCCACGCTTAGATTACCTCTGGCCTTGACTTCAAGTCTGAGCATTCTGACGTCCGTGTCCGAGAAAAAAATCATGCCCTTACCATATTCTCCGTAAGCCCAAAAAACTGAAGTTACCATTGCTAGCGTAACGAGAAGGGTCGAGACGCTGTGTCTTGCGGTAAATGAGAGAGCTCTAGCGTAAAAGCCGGTGACTGTTCTTAATTCTCTTGGATCTCCGTGCTCAAGGCTCTTCAATTGCCTTTTACTCTCGTCGTTTTGTTCGCCTGCCTTGCCAATAATCGATCCGATGGTCGGGCCAAAAATCAATGCATAGAGTAAAGAGCCGCTCAGCACCATGAATACTGTAACTGGGAGATAGCGCATGAACTGCCCGGATATCCCAGGCCAGAACATCAGTGGCAAAAAGGCGGCAAGGGTAGTTGCTATGGATGCCGTGACCGGCCAAAACATGCGGTTAGCGGCCAGAATATAAGCCTCTTGTTTTTCGTGGCCTTCGATCATCTTTCGGTCAGCGTATTCGGTTACCACGATTGCGCCGTCGATGAGCATCCCAAGGCCGAGGATCATCCCAAACATCACCATAAAATTAAAAGAGTATCCGACGAGATAAACAAAGATCAGAGCAAATAAGAATGAGGAAGGAATCGCCAGTCCCACGATTAGGCCGTTCCTGAAACCCATTGCCGCTACGACAATTACCATGACGATCCCCATCGCCGTAACAATGTTACCCTCGAGCTCTACAAGCTGAGACTTGGCGTATGGTCCCTGATCGCTTGAGTAGGAGATGGTTATTTTGCCCGGGATTTTGCTTTTAAATTGTTCGATGACCTGTTTCGTCTTTTTGATGGCCTCTAGAATGTTGGCATCGGACCGTTTGACCACAAACAGCGCGAGCCCGTTTCGTCCGTCAATACGCGCGTAGCCCTGTCTTTCCTTGAATGTCGGTCTTACTGATGCGACGTCTGATAGAGTGACGACGGTATCTCCCACTGTTTTCACGGGGATAGCTAAAACGTCCATCGGGTCTTCAATAATTGAAGGCACCTTAACTGAAAATCGACCGTTGCCGGTATCGAGGCTGCCTGCTGGAATTAACCGGTTGTTCCGAATGACTGAATTCATTAGAAGTTCTGAGGAGATTTGGTAGGTTTCTAAAGCCCTGGGGTCAATCACAATTTCCATGACCTCCTCTCTGCCTCCATCGATGTTGGCGGACAGAATTTCACCTAACTTTTCAATCTCATCTCTCATGTCTCTTGCGAGATTGAATAACATTCGTTCAGGCACATCACCTGTAAGGTTTATTTGGATGATGGGGAAGTTTGCTATATTTTCCTCTTGAATGAACGGTTCTTCGGCTGTGCTAGGGAATTCAATCTTTGCTCGATCGACAGCGTTGCGAAGATCTTGTTCCGACGCTTCGAAATCTGCCTCGGGATCAAATTCGACCCATACCTGACCGCTGCCTTCAGAAGCGTATCCGGTGACTTCTTCGACTCCTTCGATCTGACGGATTTCTAGTTCCAGGGGCATGACCAGTAGCCTTTCAGCGTCCTCAGGTGAAATGCCTTCATGTGGAACGACCACCGCAAAAAAGGGAGCTTCAACGTTGGGTTGATATTCGACCGGGATTGCCAACCGAGCAATGATGCCCGTCATCAAAATCATGAACAGTATGAGAAGCGTCGTTCTTGAACGCGTGATGCAAGTTTCGAGAATTTTTAACACATCGGAGCCTTGGTTAGGCTAACTCTTCGAGTCACTTGGATTGCTGTTTTTTGTCGCGAGCCCTGACTGATTGGGTAAGTTAGAGGTATCCAGCACTGGATCGACTCGCTCGCCTCGAATCACTAATTCATGGCCAACGGTGATGATGTTTGTTTGATTCGGAAGGCCCGTTACCCAAGCGCCTTGTTCATCTTCGGATAGAATTTCAACGTGGTGAAATTCGACAACGTTTTTTTCATTGACTGTTCTGATGCCGATTTTGCCGTAGTCGTCCAGAGTAAATATGGCTGGAGAGACCTGGTGAGCAAGCACCTCATCGGTTGGTATTTGAATCTCGGTTGTTAACCCAGATCTGAGAAGTCCTTTTTCATTATCTAACTCAGCTTCTATCGGATAGGTTCTTGTCGCCTTATCGCCCTGCTTACCAATGAAAGTTAACGTGCCGGTCACCTTCGCACCGTTACTTAATATTCCAAAAACTGTTCCACCTACTTTAAGGTCCAAGACCATTTTTTCAGATACCTGACCTACCATTAGCATTGGATCAAGATCCACGAGTGTGGCGCATGAGTTTCCTGGAGCAGCATAATCGCCGACTTCCAGTCCGAGATTTTCAACGACACCATCAAATGGAGCAGTTACCTTGGTTTTGGCAAGCGCTATCTCTCTGCGCTTCAGCATCGCGTTAGCTGTTGCTAGTTGTGCCTTCTTTTCGGCGATCGTTGATTGTGAATTGAATCCCTGTTTCTTCAGTCTTAAGGCGCCCTGATAATCAATTTTGGCTTTATTTAGGGTTTGTAAAGCTTCATCTACTGCGACTCTTCTGTCCTCAATGGCTATTTTGCAGAGCACCTGGCCCTTTGTAACCTCGGAACCTCTCTCTATCAACCTCTCTTCAATGCGACCAGTTGTTTCCGTTTTGACATCAACCGTGCGCTTGTTCTCTGTTTTTCCTCGTATAACAGCAAAACGGGTACGCGGTGACGCTGATGAGCTTTGTACACGAACCTTGGTTGGAGGTGTTTCGAAATCAACTTTTGAGGCAAGTGCGTTCTGCTCTGCCAGTGAAGCGGTAAACTCCGTGGCCGGTTTCGTTAGATAGCCAGACATCAACCATCCGAATAGGGCTAGAGCGATGACACCTGAAGTTAGGAAAGTTTTTTTCATTATCGTTAGTCTCTTAAATTACTGCTTGAGGGAGACACAAAAATAGAGGAGGTGCTTATTGGTTATGACGTTCATTTTTTCGCGCGCTATTATGTTATAGATCGATAACTTTGCCAAACGGTTTGTATAAATTGACCGTGTTCTGCTGCCATTTGCTCATTTCACAGGCGCTCTGGAAGCAGCAAGATGAGGAATTCCACAGTATTGTACGGTAATAGGCACGCTGTGAAAGCGTGCCTGTTAGAATAAGCTTATAAAGCTAATTCAATATTGTTTACGCTTTCGCGCTTGCTCTGGCATCCATGCTTTCAAACCAAGGATGAATATTCGTCAATTGGGTGTCGTAGGGTTGGCCTACCGACTGACCGAATTTCAGGAAACAATAAAGCAATATATCTGCTAGGCAGATTTTAGATCCAGAGATAAATTCTCCTTGGGTCATTAAGCCATCTAACCAGGCGATTCGGGATTTGGCGATTTCCTTTAAGCCTTGAGCTGCTTCGGGGATAGTGATTATTCGATCCTTGAATATTGGTAAGCCCTCTGAATATCTGAACCCGTTTGCTAGCGGCTCGCAAATATTCAGGTCGACCCTTCTTGTCCACATTCTCGTGACGGCTTTTTCTTCGGCCGTGTTGCCGATAAGCGATTCGCCCCCGCCAACTTCGTCGAGGTACTCACATATTGCGGTTATCTCAGCAATATAGGTCCCATCATCAGCCTGGAGGCAGGGTAACTGTCCGCCCGGGTTTTTTGCTAGGTACTCGTCTTGTCGGTTAGCGCCGCCCATTAAATCGATCTCTTCCAATGGGAGGGTTAAGTTTTTTTCGGCCGCAAACATTCTGACGACGTGAGGGTTTGGTCCGACTGAATTAAGTAGTTTCATTATTCTAATTCCTGTTTCGTTAAGGTTTGCGTGGCAGTATTTACCACTGGCCGGTATTTTCCATGCTGCTCCAAGGTTCTTCTGGTTCCAAAGGTTTGCCAGATTGTAACAACTCTACAGATACCCCGTCAGGCGATCTAACGAAAGCCATGTAGCCATCTCTTGGTGGACGATTGATGGTAACGCCTTGATCCTGGAGTCTGGCGCAGGTGTCATAGATATTGCCAACTTGGTACGCAAGGTGTCCAAAATTACGGCCTCCACTTAATGGCTCCGGGTCCCAATTGTGGGTCAGTTCAACTTGCGCTGTCTCGTCACCGGGTGCGGCTAAAAAAATTAAAGTGAATCGGCCTTCTTTGCTCTCGTGGCGCCTGAGCTCTTCTAATCCTAGCGCGTCGCAGTAGAATTTTAAGGACTCGTCTAGATCTGTTATTCGTACCATTGTGTGCAAATATTTCATTGGATAACCACCTACTCCCAGAATCAAAGGAGTAGGTTAATAAAATCGAGAGCTGAAATAAATGTTTGTGAGAATCTTAAAGGTTTGGATGATTGGATTAGTCTGTGCAGTAGCGCTTGTTCCTTCGTGTTGACCCGATTCGCTAATCCGCGATCTAAGTTGGCCCTTTGTCCAACTCGAATTACAGACTCGCTTGTCGGCCTGTCAAAAGATCTCAGGAACAAGTGCTAATGCACAAGCAATGGAGGTAAGGTAGTTCGAAAAAACTGAAAAGCCTTTGACGAATAATGGAAATATTCTGCAAGCAATACTGCCCAACCTCACTGGGAATTTTGAGACGCTGTGGATTGGAATCCAACAAGAGCGCGCTCACAATTTGCGTTGAGCGCTAGCGTCTTTATCTCTGTACCCAACCCCCGCTAAATGGAATAGCCTGTCCAACAAAAAAATCACTGTCCTCTGATGCAAGAAACAGGGCAAATTTTGCGTCTTCTTCAGCCGTAGCTAGTCGACCGAGCGGTACTTGTCGTTTTAGAGAATTAATAAACGACTCCTTTTCTCGGAGTTCTGGTGGGTAGTAAACGGGATTCTCGACGTAGTTTTGGGCAATCAAATTCACCTGTATGTTATGCGGTGCCACCTCGACTCCAAGCGACTGAACGTATCCTACCTGTGCCGCTCGAGCAGCGCTGTAAGCCGTTACTGTTTTCAGCCCGCGGAGGGCAGTAGCGCTCCCGAATACGATTATTTTTCCTTTTTCTCGATCAATCATCTGAGGCAGCACCGCCCTGGAAAGCCTGTGAAGAGGGTGCACCATCATCTCGAAAGTGTTCTGCCACTGCGCATCCTCCAGGTCAGTCGCCTTGATGCCGCTATAATTAGGTGAAGCTAGGTTCGCGATTAGTATATCGATCCTTCCCGTTGCTGAGACCAATTCTTCACAGCGGCCCTGTTGAGTGAGGTCTGAGCTGTCCGCAATAATTTCTGCTCCTTCTTTTTGGAAAAGTTCGATCGTGGCGGGTCCCATGTAATCGTCTGATTGAGTAACCAACACGCGCTGCCCGTTGAGTCGTTTGTCCATGATTTACTACCTATTTTTACACTATTAAGGGAGTGACAAATGCACCTCCAATCCACACAATACAATCCCGTTTGCGAGAAAGAAAATAGTATTGGAAGTTCTTCAACTTTTCGTCAGTGGCATATCTCAGGGATGCGTGTACGGATTAATCGCTCTGGGTTTTGT
>MDSZ01102456.1_pt1 | contig 10071 bp, 17 predicted proteins | sample 811201 | NCBI WGS metagenome assembly MDSZ01 (sample SAMN05326647, study PRJNA326480) | marine metagenome | isolation source: seawater | place: Indian Ocean: North | collected 2010 | reverse complement strand
TGTCTCTGACCTGTTTATCATTAGAGATATCTTCCATCTCCTTTGATGTTGATAGCATACCAAGAGAATCAAGAACAAACATCATTGGTTCTCTTTCTTCTTTTGGTTGCTTCATATACTTGTCTAGGATCCTAGTTGCTTGTGTCCTAAACTCTTCTATCGTAGCAACAGGGAAAATTACCATACGTTTGGAATCAATTCCCCTGCTCTCAATCATATCTTTGCTTATAGCAGACTCAGACTCAAAATAAATAACCCCACCGTTAGTATGCTGAGTAAGAAAGTTCCGTACAACACTAAGGGCAAAGAAAGTTTTTCCTGTTGATGATTCTCCAGCAAGTGCTGTGACTTTATTAGAGGGGATACCACCGAAGAGAGAACCACTAACGACAGCATTGAAAATATAAGAGCCAGTATCGACAAAACTGGATGTATCTCCAGCAGCAACTCCGTCACTGACCCTACTAGCGTATTCGTTTCCACTATCCTTAATTACTGTATCTAGGAAGCCCATGCGTCAGTTACCTCACTTTCGTACATTCTAACATAATCATGGTCTTTAGACAACAGTTGAGCATATGCATCTGCTGTTGTCTTCTCCTCAAAGACCTTGATCTGACCAGCATCAAGTGCTTCCACTTGTGCGTCTTGATATGTGACTGTCCACACGGTTTTGCTCATGTAAGAAAACTCCCTATTGTAATGATCTTTTTACTATTCCACCCAATACATTCTAGCACATTTTCCAGAGGTTTCAAGAAACTCTTATCAAATTGTTTCTTATAGTCGATGTACTTCTCCATGTTAAACTCCTTAGGAATCTGACTGAAGAAAGAAATACAATCCTCTTTCATGGGGTTAGGTGTCTTCAAATAAATGAACTTGATCTTCTCACCTTCCTGAATGATTGGATATTTGTTGGTTACGTTATTCTTATTAACGTAATGGTTGTATAACAATGCACCCCTTACGTGGATTGGTGTTCCTTTTTGATAGATGCTGGTTCTTGAAAGTATTTTTCAAGTCCGTTACATCCTCTTGGGAATGCAATGTCTTCGTAGGGTTGTTGCTTTGTCGCTGCTCGGACATCATCGATAAAAGCGATAAGCTCATCATTTGTTTTGCCGATAATAATCTTAAAAGCTTCATACAATTTATCCCTAAAATATGCTGGTGTTGATGACCTAGCAGTTTCTAATCCCATGATTTTCATCTTGGGTTCGTTGTATCGGACTCCTTCTGAGTCCCAGACGTTAAGTATGTATCGTTTTTTAGCAGTCCAAATACCACGGTCAGCGATATTCTCTCGCTTCATACTCATCTTTTGATCATACGCATTAGCATACGTCGCCAGTTCCTCATAGGACGCATCAATAAACGGTTCCAGTTTGTCCTTGCAGATCTTATCAAGTAAGTCCACAACCTTAGCCTTATCACTAGACTTGCTACCAAAAAATTTATCAACAAGAGGTCCGAGATTAAGATATATCGAGTCTGTATCTGATGCAATTACGTAATCCTTCTCATCTGATCCGAGTAGTTTATTTAGATACCCATTCATCTTGTTCTCAATCCATCTAATTGAGACTTGTCCTGATAATGTAATTGCCTCGGCGTTTGCTAACCTATAGTACCTAAAGTGTTCGTTACCGATAGCACCATAAGCACTGTTCAAAGAGATCTTCTTAGCCATCTGAATGTTATTGCATCTAGCAATCTCATTCTTTAATGCAACAGTAGGAGTCTTCTCATACTCCTTCTTTGCTTCAATCATTTTCTTCTTGAAGATGACCCTAGAGTCATACATCTTCTGCATCATCTCTGGAAGAAATCCATGAACGTCCTTCCTGTACTGTGCTCCATTAGCACAAGTAGAATACTCTGGGTCTAGTTGAACAGTCTTATTTAAGAACCCCTCAACGCTTGCACTGGCACATCTAGTCTCCCTGAGGGTCTCTGGGGAGATGTTGTACTGCATAATAAGATGGGGATACAGACTATTGAGATCAAAACTGACCACCCAATCATAGAATCCTGGAATCGGTTCCTTGACATAAGCACCTGCATACTTAGCGTTTTTAGTTGCCTCCTTCTTAGGAGGAATTGCGATCTTACGTTTTAGTAGTTCGCAGTATATGTAGTTATCCCACATACGAACTTGACTAAACACATCTTCATAATTCACCTTAGCATCATAAGCCATAGTGAATGCAAGATCTAGAAGTTTCATCTTCTCGTCTAGTTTGTCCACCAGACGAACGTCATGTATATTATATTCTACAAACTTCTGCCAATCCTTCTCGTAGAACTCCTTGAAAGTATCATACTCACTGTGGTCTAACTTTCTTTCTCCGAGTTCGACAAAGCAGATATGGTCCAACCTATAAGATTCTTGATTCGTGTAGGTAAACTTACGGTATAGTTCGAGATAATCCAGAGTAGAAATTCCTCGTAGATCGCAAGCGATTTGTCTTCTGCCCTTGATGTAAATTTCACGAGTAGAAATAAGTTTATACGGGCTAAGATAACGAGTAAATCCCTCACCAAGTACCCGATCAAAACGCCTAACAATATAGGGTATATCAAAAAGCTGAACATTCCAACCTGTAATAACATCAGGATAATTTTCCATCCAATACCTGAGGAATGCTTTAAGCATAGAATCCTCAGTCTTGAAATGCATGTAGTCTACTTGGGGATCATTGTTATCAAATTGTCTAGCCCCAAAGACAGTAATGCGACCAGAATAAGAGTCCTTAATACTGATCGCTAAGATTTCTTGGTCTGCTGATTCGATATCTGGAAACCCATTCTCAGCAGAAGTTTCAATATCAATGTTAAAGACTCTGATAAGTTTGGGATCAAACTTTACTTGGTCATCAGGATACTCATCAGCAATATACTGATACAAATATCTTGTGTTACCATACACATCCATATTGGAAACATCACGATATCTCTGTACTGTTTCCTTAGCATGTTGTATCGTACCCTGCTTCATAGGCTCTACACATTGACCTTCAAGTGTACGCCACTCAGAAAAATTAGAGGTGGGAAGATATAAGGTGGGATCAAAATTGACCTTATCCTTAAATGCTTCACCACCTTCATAACCACGTACAAAAATTCTATTACCAGCTTGTTCTACGTTGGTGTAAAATTTCATTCGTTCAGTAGTTCCTTTGCCTCTGTTGAATTTAAAACGTCATCTGACGGATCGACCATAACAATTATATCAGTTGATCGGACAAGTACATCCTTGTCTGCTGAATGTGGTGGCCAAGGTTTACCATCTTCAATGGTAACTGGATTAATCAGAATACAATCTGGTTCACCATACTCAGCAGTATCAACTTGATCCACTTGGGACAAAATCCACTGCGGCTCGTTCTGTATCTTCAGTAGTTTCTTCATTTGGGGTAGTGTCTACGGCAACTTTTTCATTATATGCTACTGCAACAGCAGGTTTCACATTACTAATTATACCAATTAGATCGAACCCTACATTATATTCCTTATCATCAGAGAAAGGATTCCATTTCTTGAAGGCAACATTGTACCCATCTTCAGTTTCATTTACCACATGTAATGTGTATGGATTAATGAACTGTAGACAGAGAGGACGTTCACCCTTTTCTTTAGACTCCTCATTCTGAAAAACCTCGCCAACATCAGCGATAACTGTTTCGTCAGAATACTTCATTCTAACTAATTGAATTGTCATACTGTAATACCTGTAAACTTATCGTCGTAATGTAAAATATCTATGGGTTCCTCAAGGAACTCATAGTTTGTAAGCACCTGATATTCTTTGCGGAAAATTTCCTCAATGTCTTCACGTGCATCACTGATGGTAATGATAGCAAAAGCATTAATTTTAAAATGCTGTCTCTTGGCTAAAGGATTCCAAGGGGTAAACACAACCTTGAACTCAGGTTCATTACCTGAAGTCATGGTATTAGATGCTACCACCTGTTGCATATTAAATATCTGTGGATGTATTATAGCATACCCGACCACATGTTCACTGTTTTCATCTGGTCGTGCTCTGCATTCATACAGGTCACAGATAAATCTTTCCCCACTAGTGAGGTGTACTATCTTTATGCTCATAGAGACATTATAAAAGGGAGCAAGACAAAAGTCAAGCTCCCTGTGTACGGTTTGTTATGTGGTCTGTGTTCTATACCGATGCTTCTAGCTTCTCTCTGTGTGCTTCAGTGCCGAACCAGAACTTCTTCTGCTGATGTTCTGGTAGTACCTTATGAAGTTGTACAACCAAGAGACCATCTTTGTAATCAACACCTTCGACTTCCATAGAGTCACCTAGTTGCCACGTTCTACTAAACGATCTAGTAGCAATTCCCTTATGACTATAGGTTCTATCATCTTCCTTAGAAGATGCTTTAACTGTTAGGATGTTTTCTTCTGTTGTTACTTCGATATCTTCTCTTGAAAATCCAGCAAGAGCAATCTCCAGTAGGGTTCTACCATCATGTCCAGCCACGATGTTGTAAGGTGGGTAACTAACTGAAGTTCCCGACAGTGCTTCGAGTCTACTGAATGTGTCATCAAACCCTAGTGAAAATGGTGTAAATTGATCAAAAAATGTATGTGTTGTTGCGTTTCTCATGGTGTCCTCCTTGAGCGACTTAGGTTAATGTGACCCGTTAGGCATCACACTACTAATTATACTCTCAGACCCCAAAAACGCAGTGGTACTAACCGACTTAAAGAGTTCGGATCCTACGCTTTTTTCTTACCGATATTATATTTGGACTCTAAAGTCCAGTCACCTTTCTCTTTAAAAGAGATGACTTTAATCTGATTTAACGGTGCGAGATCTCCTACCTTATTAGAATCTACAATACTAACTAGACCCCAATCCGAAAGGAGTTGTGAAATTCTATTCCTTCTCTGAACATCATTCTCTGTGATGTTTGTGTTCTTACCATCAAGAGCGAAGAGTTCCTTGAAGTGAACTATGTAATACTTTCCTTGCTTATGCAAGATGTGACAAGACTGATATATCTTTCTCTCCTTACGAGATGCTACACCAATTCTTGTAAGTGTTTCTCTAACCTTTAAGAAGTCATCTGGTTCTTTCAGAAGAACCTCAATCATGTCAGCTTGTTTCCACTGAACCTCATTATCAATCATCCTATACCACCTTTATACAATAATTTTCTGATTTGTTCAAGGTCATCTTTAGAAAGAATCCTAAGCACTTCTAGAGATTTGGTATAACTATACCCATAATACTCTTTAATGTCCTCAAGATATTCTATGGACTCCTTTTTTGACCAAGGAGAAAATCTCCTACGAGGTCTCAGACTATTTATATAAAAATCGTATTGCATACGCTTATCTATCTGCCAATTCATATTCATTTCATTGGCAAATAAAATGCTATCAGTGAATGATGATAGTGCTTTATTAACAATCCAACTAGGATAAGAAGATTCTAGTTCAGGATTTTCTCTAATTAAATTTCTTTTAGACTGGTTAATAGACTCCAGCCAATCTCCTAGTTTCGGTTTGCTCATTTGCTAAGTTATTAATTACAAGAGGGAGCAGTCTATATTCTGCTCGTTGGATACGTTGAGTCAAGGTATCAACCGTATCATCACTACAAATAGGAACCCTTGATTGTTCTATTATATCACCACCGTCAAGTTCTTCATTAACATAGTGGACAGTACATCCACTTTCCTTATCACCTGATTCTAATGCTTGTTCTACTGCATGTAAACCCTTGTACTTAGGAAGTAATGATGGATGTACATTTATGATAGGACATGGAAACTCTAATGGTTTCTTAAGTACCCTCATATACCCTGCTAATATAACAAGATCAACCCTCCATGCCTTGAAGAGTTGAATCATTTGATCTTCATCTTTATGTGCGATTCTACAATGAGGAATCCCAAATTTATCTGCTCGTCTAGCAGCACCACACTGTTTGGTATTGTGTATCATTAACACAATCTCATGTTTCATTTGTGGGTAACGTATAATGTTCTCGAAGTTAGTTCCTTCACCAGAACACATGACTCCTAATCGCATATTTACCTCGGTGGTTAGTTATTCTTCGGGTATCAATCTCTTATATTTTTCGTATAGTTCTCCTATCTTTGGTTCTGTAGCACGACTCTTCCACAGTTGTGTAAGAATCACGGTCATATCTTCCATTGGAACTACCATTGAAAGAGATCCGTTAGCATAAGGTGGTTCTGGTCTAGTCATTTGAATACAGCATTAACACTAATAACTCTCGCATTAGGATTCCTAGCCAATGCTACTTGCCTAGCTTCCTCATAGTTTCTAGCGATAACAGTCTCTGTGAACTGTGTACCTGCTACGTAGAGTTTAACTTCGATTTTCATAGTTCAAAAGGACTAGTTCTTTACGGTCTTGTTGTTCTCTCATATAATCCCCAACAGTACGCATACTATAAGTATGAGCAAACTCGGCAGCATTCCAATCTTGAAATCGATCTCGTACCACCTGACTGCTATTATATGATATTAACATAGGGGATGTAAAGGTATCACAATCAGAAGCAAACTGATCATGATCGAAGTGCTTATGCATAGCACCTCTCTTCCCATATATAGGGATCTTAATGTCATATGGTGGATCTAAGTAAGTGAATATATTCTTATCATCGCATAACATTCTCTCATAAGAAAGATTTGTTATTGTCCAGTTCTGAATGAGCTCTGAGTATTCCGATAGTCTCTCAATACCTCTGAAGGAGAAATTGCTTTCTGATGCTTGAGAGGAGAAACTCGACGATTCAGTGAGACCAGAGAAACTGCACTTGTTAACAATATAAAAATTAACGGCACGATCAAATGGGGATGTTTCTCGATCATTTATCTTCTCCTTACTTTCAGTAAATAATTCTTTAGCAGTACCTGGATCAGGATACATATTTTTCTTCATCAAGATAGCGTCTTGTAATTCCTGACCACTATCCCTAAGTTCACACCAGAAATTATATAGTGGTTCATATAGATCATTGACCCATACCTCAAGATGAGGATACCTTTTTACAACTTCTAATGCTACTGAACCACCTCCTAGAAATGGTTCTCTATACTCTTTATAATCTTTAAGATCAGGTATGTACTGGAACAATTTAGTAGTTGCTCTAGACTTACCACCAGGATATCTTAAAGGTGTTTTTAATGACTTAATTGTTACCATAAGCAACCTCATTGAGAGTAAACAAACTCATCAGTTCTAAATGAGCAGCACATACATTTGTATCTGCTTCACCACCAACCTGACGATCTACAATAGTAACGATACGTTCAACAACAAGACCTGCATCACGTAATACATTGACTGCCTTTATAGCAGAGTTACCTGTAGTAACTACATCTTCCAACACCACAACCTTAGATCCTTTTGATGGTATTGGTCCCTCTATCTGTGATGCTGTACCATGACCTTTAGGTTCTTTACGAACAATTAAAGCATCTAATGGTTTCCATGCTTGATAAGAATGCATAGCAACACCTGATACTAGAGGATCAGCACCAAGAGTTAATCCTGCTACTGCTTTAACATCTTTATCAATAAAGTCTAACATAGATGATGCTACATTATAAAGACCCTCACCTGATAAGGTTACAGGTTTACAATTAACATAATGATTTGTTTCTCTACCAGAAGAAAGAGTAAACTCACCTTGCTTATAGCATCTAGTTCTAAGTAACTCTAGTAAACGATCATTTGGAATCATCTCCACTCAACTCCTAACATAATTTCAGTTAAACAAGCAAGAGTGTTAATCTCTTGGTCAGCAACAAACTGAATTTGGTACTGATACTTTGCAATGATGATTACTGTGTTTGGAACAGAAGCACCTGTAGCATGATCGTACATAACATCGTAGATCTTACGCATGACTTGATATGGATCATGATCCATGTACTGATGAACCCATGCTTTAACTGTCTTATAATTCCTATCCTTCATTGCTCGGATAAGATCGTCAGTATTGATATCACTAATGTCCTGTAGAATATCAGATTCTATAGTACCCTTAGCAGCATGTCTCTGAGTCTCATTAAGTAACCTTCTCCAATCGGGATAGTATCTCCTAATGAGTTTAGCAAGTACTTTATCTTGAGCAGTTATATTCTCCTTGTTGAGAATATCTTTAAGTCTAGTAAAGAACTCTGTGCTAAGAACATCCTTTTCAGATGCCTTGATCCTAAAATCAACCACAGTACATCGTGACTTGATAGGATCAATTAGACGATTAATATAGTTGCAGGTAAAGATGAATCTACAGTTACTATGAAACTCCTCTATTGCTGCTCTAAGGATCATCTGAACATCAGCAGTCATATTGTCTGCCTCATCCAGTATGACCACCTTGTGAGTGGTTGTAGAGGTCAATGAGACTGTTGTAGCAAATGTCTGTACTTTGTTCCTTATGGTCTCAAGGTATCTTCCTTCATCAGAACCATTGATTATGATGTAGGATGCACCTAACTCTTCACAGAGAGCACGTGCTACTGTTGTCTTACCTACACCAGCACTACCTGATAATAGTAGGTTGGGAATCTCACCTTGCTTAAGGAATCCAAGAAATGATTTCTTTGTGTTCTCTGGTAGAATACATTCATCGATCTTCTTGGGACGATATCTCTCAACCCAAAGAAAATCTTGCTTCATTTAGGCTCCAATGCTACGAAGTATTTAAGTTGAACATCTTCGTTGTTACCGAAGATTCTAGTCACTGTCCATTCAGATAACATTTGATCTGAAACACGGACTCTATAATCAGCACCCTTAGTATATACTAGAAGGTTATCCATCTTCATATGAAGATTATAGTCACCAGTACATTCTGCATTTGATAAATCAAATTTACATTTGTTACTGGTATCATTCTCTCTATCAGACAACCTAATAAATGGTTTCTCATCCTTACTAGCAAACGTAAGATCTCTCAAGGTCAATGTGTTAGAAAGATCAAGTACTTTCTTCAGTTGTTCTTGTGGGAAATCAAACTCAATGTTTGCACCTGGAAAATTAACAGTCTTGTCTGGAGCAACCTTCAATGTAATCTCAGGATCACTGTAATAATATCTTACACTAGCACCCTTACTACGGATAACAACATAATCCTCATTCAAAAATTCAAGTATGGGTAGTTCACCAGTCTGAGACTTTAGAGTCCTAATAGCAGACAAGAACTGACTCAAGTCATAGATAGCAAAATCTCTTGGCCAGTATTCCTCACCTTCATACTCAGCAAGAACATTCTCTGCATTAGCAATCGTCTTAATTGTGTTACCTTTTTTAAATACAATCGATGAATTGATAGTAGAAAAATTCTCTAGGATTGAATATGTTTGGTTTGATAATTGTACTGTACTCATTTGTCATAATCAACGGTGAATGATGTAGCTCCACTCTGCAATGATTGATGCTGTGCAGTCTTATCATTGAAGTGAAGTAGGAGCAGACCATAATGGATAATCTTTATGATATCCTTACGTGCTGTTCCTTTTCTGTCGTAACGTGATGCATACTTTAGAACATTACTTCTACAGAATGCTTCAGCATCACCTACAGAATCAATGAGGTCAAGAGTCTGTACGTTACCGACAGAATAATGACCTCTGTATGTTTGACTAATGTAATCGTGAACCTCTTTCAAAAGTTCGTCTTCATTGTATTTCAAGGATTCCATACATAACTTATTTCATTATGATAGCACTGAATGGTGTTTCCGTCAAGATCAACCATACGAATTTTGTGCCTAGGACTTGAAGGGGATCCAACCCCTTCAAGAATTTTAGCGTAACGTCCATCTCTTAGAGAAACAACGTGACCTAGATATCCGTTTTTACTCGCCATCGGTTTCCTCCAGATCTACTTTAGCATCAATCTTATCATATAGATCAACAAAGGACTGCTTAGTCTCCTCATCAAATCTATTTACACATACCTGTATCGCTTTAACACGATTGTTCCAGATTGCAAAGGCACGAATGATGTGTACCAGTCTACGAGTAGAGATAACTTCATCGATACCACCATCCT
>MDSZ01063464.1_pt1 | contig 10071 bp, 8 predicted proteins | sample 811201 | NCBI WGS metagenome assembly MDSZ01 (sample SAMN05326647, study PRJNA326480) | marine metagenome | isolation source: seawater | place: Indian Ocean: North | collected 2010 | reverse complement strand
CTTTACAAAATTTTATATTACAAATCAAAAAAAATTGATGAAACAACAAATTTTCAAATTAGTAATAAATTTTCCAAAATTGAAATTAAAAATTTAAAAATAAAAAATATAAATAAAATTTTCACTAAAGGAATTAATCTTAAAATTTATAAAAATAATTTTATTGGTATATATGGAAAATCTGGTGTTGGAAAATCGACTTTATTAAAATGTATTACGGGTATTAACTTTAGTCAAATTTCAGGGAAAATTTTTTTAAATGAAAAAAGATTAGACTCATCCTCAATTAAAAATCTTACCTCAAAGGTATATTTGGTTAAACAAGATCCTTTGTTTTTTGAAGGTTCAATCAAAAATAATATTGCCATAGGTTTCAAAAATGATGAAATAAACTCTCAAAAAGTTAAAAAATGTCTCGAGTTATCTGGATGTGATTTTGTTTTAAAAAATAAAAAAAGTATTAATCTTTTTGTTAACCAAAATGCTACAAATTTTTCAGCAGGTCAAAAACAAAGGTTGGCTATTGCTAGAGCTCTGTATAATGATAGAGAAATACTTTTGTTTGATGAAATCACCTCAAACCTTGATAATAAAAATACCAAAAAAATAATTAGTCTAATTAAAAAACTATCTGAAAAAAAGACAATTATTTTAGTAAGTCATGATCTTGAGTTTTTATCTATTTGTAAAATCATTTTTGAACTAAAAGAAGATGAAATAATAAAAAAAAATAATGAAAAAAAACTTAAAAGATAGATTAAATTTTTTTTTTTTAAAAAAAGAATTAAATAAGGTAAAGAAAATATTTGATAAAAAAAAGAAAAACCTAATTTTTCAAGTTTCAACTTTATATCATTTTGAAATAATTAAAGATTTATTTATTAGTCTAAAAAAAGAAAAAAAAATAAATTTAGTAATTGCTATAGATCACTTAGACTTAAAAACAAAAAAGTACTTAAATAAATTTTGTAAATTTATAATTAATTCAAAGTATGTTAAATATTTAGATGAATGTGATATTCTAATCAAAACTAGCTATGAAATTTTAGGACATGAAAAAACTAAGAAGATCTTAATTTATCATGGATTCCCTGTAAAAAATACCAGCATTAAAGAAGATTACATAAAAAATATAGATTTATATTTTTTGCAATCAAACTTGGAAAAAAAAGTTTTAAAATTTAATACAAAGAATTTCAACTCCAAAATATCTTTTAAAGAAGTTGGATATACAAAATTGGATAAATTATTTAAAATAAAAAAGCCTAAAAGGAACAAAAAAAAAAGAAATATCATATATGCACCTAGCTGGGATGAAGGAACTTCTTTAAGAGTTTATGGAAGAGAGATAATTTTGAATATTTCAAATGCTTTTCCTAATGACAAAATTTATATCAAGCCTCATCCTGCTTTATTAGAACCAAAAACATCCTCGAATTTTCAATTTTATACTGGTGGCATAGAATGGGAGAAAGAAATAAATAAGATCAATAAAATTTCATCCAATGTCTATTTAGTTAAAGATAATTTAACTAACCTAATTTCCATATGTGATGTTCTTATAACTGATATAAGTGGTGCAGCATTAGAATTCATATACTTTCAAAAAAAAGTGATTTTTATAGACTCTCCAATTTTTTACGAAAAAGTTCAAAAAGATAGAAAATTTGACATAAATCTCTCAAAAAATAATCTAATGTTCAATTCGGGAAGAAAATTTGGTTTTGTAGTTAAAAATTTAGATCAGTTAATTAAAGAAATTAAAAATAATAGAATTAAAAAAAATATAAAACAATTTAGAAAAAAATACCCATATTTTAATGAGGGAAATTCGATTGAAGTAGCTAAAAAAATTATTTTAGAAATTTAAAATTGATTGAATAAATCCTCATTAATTTGGTTATTGAGAAGATATTTTTTTAATTTTTCACTATTTTGTTTTTTCGAACTGTCATAATTATAATTAAAATCATCCATACTTAATACTTTATTTTTAAATTTTTGTTTTACTACTTTAATAAAAGGTAAGCTAATTGGTTTACACTCAAATAGACCATAGTAAAATATTAGTGAATTCTTTATTACATCTTCAATATTTAAAAAATTTGAGTTATCTGAATTATCAAAATCATGCAAAAGTTGTTCATATTCATTTACTGTTTTGGGAGAATTTACAAATCCACATCCATCATATCTTCCTGTTCCTGCTGTTATTACTTGTTTTCCCATAGTTGCCATTTCAAGACCAGATGTTCCCCTCACTGTTACACACAGATCTGCTATTTCCATTATTTTTAATGGAGAAATGTTTGTTTTATAATCAATTATTTTGATATTTGTTAGTTCCCCATCACAAAATTTTTTTATAACTTTGAGCTCCTCAGGCTCATTTTTTAATTGTTTATTAATTTCATATCTCCAAACATTAGCAGGATGAATTTTAAGAAGCCATTGAGTGTTCTTTAATTTATCAACTATTCTCAAAGTATTACCTAGCCAATTATAATAATTTAAATAGATATCTTCTCCATATGCATAAATTAAGTCATACAAAATATGACTAAAAATAATTCCTACCTTCTTGTTTTTATTTATATTTAAAATTTTATAAATTTCATCATTACTCATATCTTTTTTTTTTAATTCATTCCTTTTTGAAAGATGCCATTTTGAACTATATCTATCTTTAAAATTTGATTTTGAAAATTCTCTTAAAGTATTTAGATTAAAATTTGACTGTATATATTTAAAGGACGCCGTTGTTATAGAGGCATGATGTTTTCTATAATTTTCTTTAGAAATTTTATTAATAATCATTGAATCGTCTTTTGCAGTAAAATTAAATCTTGTTAAAGTTAAATTTTTTTTAATAGCCGCTAATGAAATAGCTGCATATTCCTCGATAAAGATTTCGGTAATAAAAATAATAGATACATTTGACTCCGAAAAAAATTTTAAAAAATTATTGTAATTTGAAATTAAATTAATAATGATATTATCTAAGTCTTGTTTTATCTCATTATTCACTAGAATATTTCCAGAGCATTTTGCTCTAAAATATGTAGCAAGAGATGTTTTGCCAATTTCAAATGACTCATATTTATAATTTAAATAATCTTTTTCTGATTTGAGTTCGGTTAGGTCATTTATTGATATATTAACATTTTTTATTTTATTTATTTCTTCAATATAAATAATTTTAATTTCACAAAGTTTCAAAAAAAAATTTATTAAATAATTTCTCTTATTAGAAAGTGCCTCTAATTTATAATCTTCAAAAATTTTTTTACAAATGATATTCCATATTTGGATATATTGATATGGAAGACCTTGCAGACACACCAAAAGTATTTTTTTTTCGTTTTTTTTTATATTTCTTGATTTAATTGTTTTACAAGTATTTAGGTAATCATATACAGATATTATGAAAATAAATAATTTTTTTATTAATTTAAAAACCTTAAATGGATTCTTTAAAAATCTTAAAAAATAATTTAGAAATTGATAATGTTTTTGACCTTTTAAATTTTTTAATGCTGGATCTTCTTCTAATTTTAAAAAAAATTTATTTAATTTCATATAAATTATAAAATTTTCTTTCTTTAAGTTTCTTGATACTTATAATTTCATGATTGTCTTTAACGGTTAAATAATTATACACTTTATTCAAAAAATATTTTTCAAAGTTAATTTCATGTATTTCCTTGAAATTTAAAGACATAATTAACTGTGTTTTTCAATAATAACTATCAAATTTTTCCCGAATTTGTAGTTAAACAAAAAATCAAAAACAAAAGAAAATGGAATAAAAATTTTATCCCATATCATAATAGAAAGTTGACTTGGATATGTGGAGTCTACAAAAAAACTATGAATTTTATAGAGAATATAACCTATGCTATCTATATAAAACATTTTAACTATTTTACTGTTACCAAGATTAAATTTTTCAAAATCTTTTTTTTCATACCTTCTAAAGTGACCAATTGATTTATCAAACTTTGAATACAATGACATAAAGGCTGGTACGCAAATTATTAATTTAGATTGATCATTAAGTATTTCTAAATTTTTGTCTATTTCCTTCTGATCATCTTCTATATGCTCTAATACTTGAAAATGTACAATGGCTTCGAACTTCTTGCCTCTTAAGTCATCTACCGTACCATTAATTATATTTTTAATTTTCTGATTATTATAAAATTTTTTTTTTAAACTACTCGTAAAACTTTTATCTAGTTCTACTAAAACTAAATTCTTACAATGTTTTAGTAATAATTCCGAAAAGGATCCGAGACCAGAGCCAATTTCAACTACATCTTTATTTTTCAAATATTTTTTAACGAAACTTATAGTATATCTTCTCCAGAAATTTGCTGACTCAAAGTTTTCTAATTCTTCACCAATATATTTCATTTTTTTAATTTATAAATTGTAAATGATTTATCTTTATATAAAACAGGTAAGTCAAGATAATGAGAATTTTCTGTAACAAAATAATTATATTCTGGATATTCATCACTGATCTTCATTAATCTTTTAAGTGGTATTTTTAGATATTCTTGACGAATAAAACTTGAATTAAGACCAGATTGTTTATTTGGAAAATATTCGTATCCAAAGCCAAACAAATCTACCATTCTTTTATGTATTACCTTAAAGAACTTAAAGTTACCCATGGCAAAATTACCATCTGGGTGCTCTAAAAAAAATACAAAATGGTCTTTAAGGGTACCTCTAAAATTAAAAATGTATGGAGGTAAAATTATACCTTTGTTTTCTGGGATATTTTTTTTTATCGCTTTGACTAAATTGTATCCATCTTCAAAATTAAATTTATTTATATATTCTTGTTTTTTTTGATTGTTAAAAGTTTTTTTGATTTTGAAAACATTATTCTCAGAAGCATAACTATTTGTCATTTTAATTTTAGTATTTTCAATAAACATAGGAAAGTTGCTATATGAGTTAAACTCACTATAAGCTTCTAACCAGTTTTCAAAATTATTTTCAATTTTACTTTCTAATGAATAATTTAAATAACTTTTCATTTCATAAAAATTTCTAACAGATCCTATTGATAAAAATAAAATAATTGTAAAACTAGTAAATAAAATAATATAACTTTGGAAATAAGAATTGTGAAAATAATTTAGTTTTTCAAGATTTTTCATTAAAATTATTAAAAAAGGAAAAAAAGAATAGCCCAATAATTTCCATGAAGGTTGAGTATTTATTATTAATGCATCAATAAAATGAAAATTTAATTTAATATTAATAAACTCAATTAAAGCACCTAATATGAAAAGTGTAATTGGTATTAAATTTAATATACTTAAAGTATCAAGTTTTTTTAATCTCTTACAATAGAAATATAAATTTAATGAATGGATTGAAATTATTATGAGAAAATAATCTAACTTATAAGTTAAAAGCCACAAGAATGAAAAATCATCTGCTTCATCTTTTATTAAATATGTATAATAAGAGTAATCAAGCTGTAAGTCTATATCTGGATAATTATTGATTTTAAAGAATATAAAGAAAAAAAAGATTGAATTAGATAATAATAAAATTATCAAATATTTAAAATTTTCTTTGTTATTTAAAGTTTTCCATAAAAACAAAAATGATAGAATTATTAAACAAAATAAGTTTGAATTAGGGTGGGTAAAATTATTTAAAAAAATTAATAAAATTGATAAATAATATTTTTTTTTTAATAAAGAAAAAATTGAAAGTAAAAAAATAATTCCAAAAAATTGCCTTACGGTAAAAACTTTCAATATATCTGCATTAATAAAAAAATGATTAAAAAAATCAAATAAACCTAATGAATAGCTGATAGATATTTTTTCTAAAAGTTTAAAAAATATAATTAAACAAATAATAAAAAAACTTACGAATATATTTTTTGAAATTTTTAACATCACAAAAAATATAAAATTTAAAAATATAAAATTTATTAAGTATGATCCAACAATATATTTAGTTGGAGATTGGAATATACCTCCAAATAATTTATAAAATGGTGTTTTAATGAATAAAATCGACCAGTTAATTAAATCAGATTTCTCATCTTCATTAAGAAAAGATGCTAAATAGTGAGTACTATCAGGTATTGGTTTAAAACCTACTAAAATGAAATAACTTGCAAGTAACAGGTTAAATAACAAGATAAAATGAACCTTGTTAAAAGTTATTTTATTATAATTTATCATGAGGTTGTAATAATTTTGAAAGTTTATATATAAAATTAAATACTATAAGTATAGTCAAAATAAGTTTTACTTATCAGTTGCAAAATTTTCCCTAGTTTATATAGTAGATCAGTCTTAGCATAAAGTTCACTTATATTAATTTTAATAATAAATAATAATAATGAATAAAAATAAAAAAGTTTACGTTGGTCTTTCAGCTGATATTTTACATAAAGGGCATATAAATATTCTAAAAACAGCAAAAAAATATGGAAATGTTATAGTTGGATTACTTACTGATAAAGCTATATCTAGTTATAAAAATATTCCTTATTTAGATTATGAAAAAAGAAAAGTAGTTGTTGAAAACATTAAATATGTAAAAAAAGTAATACCTCAAAAAACCTTAGATTACGTTGAAAATTTAAGATTAATTAAACCTGACTATGTGATTCATGGAGATGATTGGAAAACAGGTGTTCAAAAAAAAACAAGAAGAAGAGTAATTAAAGAACTAAAAAAATGGTCTGGCAAGCTTATAGAGCCTAAATATACTGAAAATATATCATCTACTTCTATTAAAAAGGAAATGGTTAATTTAATTACCTCACCAGAAAATAGAGTTTCAAGATTAAAAAGATTAATGGAGTCTAAAAATATTGTTAGAATTTTAGAATCTCATAATGCTCTTACAGGGCTGATAATTGATAAAATTAATATATTAAAAAATAAAAAAAATATTGAATTTGATGGAATGTGGTCATCTAGTCTAACAGACTCTGCAACTAAAGGTCTTCCGGATAATTCCTCACTATCATTTTCAGCCCGTATTTCCTCATTACAAGATATGATGGATGCAACTACAAAACCATTGGTTTTTGATGCTGATAATGGAGGTCAAATTGAACATTTGCCATTCTTGATAAGATCCCTGGAGAGAACTGGAGTGTCTGCAATAATTATGGAAGATAAAGTAGGTCTAAAGAAGAATTCTCTATTTAAAAATCAAAATAATACCAAGCAGGATAAGCCAAAGTTATTTGCAAAAAAAATTAAAAAAATTTGTAAATCTAGAAAATCAAATGACTTTATGGTGATCGCTAGGATTGAAAGCTTCATAGTTGGTAAAGGTCTAAGTGATGCTTTAAAGAGAGCAGAGATATATTCAAAGGCGGGAGCTGACGCAATTTTAATACATAGTAAAGAAAAAACTCCATCAGAAATATTTAGATTTGCCAAAGAATTTAAAAAAAATAAAAATTTTATTCCTTTAGTTTCTGTACCTTCCACTTATTCACAAGTTTATGAAAAAGATTTAATCAAAAATGGCTTTAAATTAGTCATTTATGCAAATCAACTTTTAAGGGCAGCATACCCTGCCATGCAAAATGTAGCAAAATTAATTTTAAAAAATAGACGTGCTTTTGAAGCTGATAAAAAAATTATTTCAATAAAAGAAATTATTAATTTAATTAAGAATGATTAATGTTAAATCTTTAATTAATTTATTAAAAAAAAATAATAGTAATTTTTTTACTGGGGTTCCGGACAGTGTTCTTAAAGAATTTTCATCATCTTTACCAAAAAATAGCAAAAACCACATAATTGCAACCAGTGAGGGGGCAGCTATTTCACTTGGAATTGGTCATTTTCTTGCAACTAAAAAACTACCAGTTATTTATATGCAAAATTCAGGACTTTCAAATGCTATAAATCCTATAATTTCTATTGCTCATAAAAGAGTTTATTCAATACCTCTTATTCTAATCTTGGGCTGGAGAGGGTCTCCAAGAATTAAAGATGAACCACAACACAACGTTAAAGGAGAGATCACTGAAAATATTCTTAAACTTTTAAACATTAAATATACAATTCTTAGATCTAATAATGATTTATATAAATTTGATAAACAAATTAAAATAGCAAGAAAAAAAAATTCTATTGTTGCATGTTTAATAGAGCAAGGAACTTTGCAAAAAATTAAAAAAGTTGAAAACAAAAAAGATTTTTATAATTTGAACAAAGAGCTTTTTCTTAAAACTTTATTATTTACAATAAAAAAAAATACTAAAATTATATCAAGTACTGGTTTTAATTCTCGTGAGTTAATGCATCTTAGGGATAAGTTTAAAATCAAAAATGGTAAAGATTTTTATATGGTTGGAGGAATGGGTCATACAACTTCAGTTGCACTTGGGTATTCTTTATCAAGTAAAAAGGATGTTATATGTATAGATGGGGATGGCTCTCTATTAATGCATTTAGGATCAATTAAAACAGCAGGAACTTTTGCCAATAAAAATTTTAAATATATTTTATTAAATAATAATTCACACGATTCAGTTGGTGGTCAGAGTACACATGCAAATAATGTAAATTTTGAAAAATTTTCAAAAAGTTTAGGTTTTAAAAAATTTTATTCTATAAAAGATGAAAATAATTTAAAAAAACAAATTAAAACTTTTTTGTCTGGAAAAAAATTAAGCTTCTTAGAAGTCAAAGTTTCTAATAATAAAATTAAAAAATTACCAAGACCTAATGATCTAATTAAGATAAAAAAACTATTTATGAAATAAATGATTAATACAATTAACGATATTAAAAAATTTATTAATGATAAAAGTTTTAAAAAAATTTATGTATTATGTGGTAGAAAATCTTTTGTTACGTCTGGAGCTGAATTATTATTTAAAGAGTTACTTAATAACAAAGAAAGTAAATTATTTTACAAAAGTTCAGAGATACCAACTTTAGTTGAATTAATTAAAATTATTAACGATATTAAAAGCTTTAAACCTGATTTAATACTAGCTGTTGGTGGTGGGGCAGTTATTGATTACGCTAAGATTGCAAATGTCATAGATGTTAGAGATGATCTTGCAAATCTGATAATTAATTATTCTTATCCGTTTAGAAAAAAATACACTAAGCTAGCTGTTATACCAACGACTGCTGGATCTGGTGCTGAAGTTACTTCAAATGCAGTCATTTATTTAGATGATATTAAATATTCTTTTGAAAGCGAACTCTTAATACCAGATAATTTTTTTTTAGTACCTGAATTTATAATATCAGCACCAAATAAAATAAAAGCTTCAGCTGGTTTTGATGCAATTGCTCAAGCTTTAGAATCAATAGTTTCTAAGAAATCTAACAATCAAAGTTTAGAATTTGCATCTAAATCATTAAAAATGTCTGTTGATAATTATATCTTATTCTTAAAAAACCCTAGTTTAAAAAACGCTACTAAAATGCTTATGGCCTCTAACCTTGCTGGAAAAGCAATTAGCATATCCAAAACCACCGCTCCCCATGCTGTATCTTATCCTTTTACTTCTTTATTTAATATCAGTCATGGTCATGCTGTTGGATTATTTTTTGAGAGATTTTTTAAATTTAATTTTGATAACCTAAGTAGATCAGAAACCTCTTTTGATCTAAAAAAAAGATTTGATCTAATATTTCATTTATTTAATGTAAGAAATATCAGAGATTTTAATTCAAAAATAAAGTTAATAAAAAAACAAGCGAAGCTAGAAGATAATTTAGATACTCTTAATATAGATATTAAGCAAAATTCTGAAAAGATAATTGGTGGAATAAATTTATTAAGATTGGGAAATAATCCAGTTAAAATAGGTGAGAACGACATTTTTAAAATAATTTCAAAACAATAAATTTTAATTAATTAAAATTTTGTTTAAAATACGAAAAAAGAAAAACAGCAATCTTAGTCGGGATTGCAAAATAATATATTGATTATCTATAAAACTTTATAAAAATTTTTTTCAGTGCATAAATCAAGCCAATTGAGCTATTAGTACTGGTCAGCTGCACGCATTACTGCGCTTCCACATCCAGCCTATCAACG
>MDSZ01021056.1_pt1 | contig 10071 bp, 10 predicted proteins | sample 811201 | NCBI WGS metagenome assembly MDSZ01 (sample SAMN05326647, study PRJNA326480) | marine metagenome | isolation source: seawater | place: Indian Ocean: North | collected 2010 | reverse complement strand
TTATTTGCAGAACGAGCTCCTCTTGTTCCTTCTTCACGCCGACCTTTCTTGTAGATGTAGCACCCGCAATTATTATAGCTTGCACAATCGGAGACGTACTCATTTGCTTTAGCTGATAGCACTCATGATCTTCTGCGGTTTGAAGAAGGCGCAAAAGCTGCTAAGCATTTGATAAAAGAAAAATACTTAATTAATCTTCATTTAATTTTTTCTTTAGGGCAAGCGATTATAGCCTCATCCATAAAGTCAGACTATATTTGTCCTTTAATTGGAAGATTGGATGATATTGGGCATGATGCAGTTGATAATTTAAATAACATTATTAAATCTTATAAATTAAACGCTTCTAAGACACAAATAATGGGATCGAGTATTAGAAATTTGAAACACGTGCTAGATTGCTATCAAGTTGGAGTAAACGCTATAACAATTCCTATGAACGTCATTAAAGAGATGTTTAACCACCCATTAACAAGCACTGGATTTTTAAAATTTAAAAAAGATTTGAATCAGATGAGAAAAATCTCAAATATTGATTTTAATAAGAATTTAAAAGTTGATGAAAATTTCTCGCTACTCGAAACATTGGTAACCTTACAAAATTATAAAGGTGCGGCGGTAGCAGTGACAAAAAATGGAAAATTAAAAGGAATCTTTACCACTGGAGACCTTAATAGACTAATTAAAAGTAAAGGTAAATTTAGCTATGACGATAAAATTTCTAATTTTATTTCAAAAAAACCTTTCTCAGTTGATATAAGTGATAGAGTAGAAGTAATTACAGAACTTGTAAAAAAATACAATCTTGGTCAGTTTGTTGTTCTGGATCAAGATAAAGTTCTCGGTATCTTAGACGTAAAAGATATTCTTTAATAGTATTAAACAATTTTAAATATTTTATAATGTTAAGACAATTAGCAAGTGTTTTAAGGGCTAAGTGGTATTTTAGAAAACCAGAAAAAAAAAGAATTTTAGTATACGATAAGAAATCTGAATTAATATCTAAACTAATTTTCAATGAAAAAAATTTTATCGTTCTTGCCGTAAGATTTGAGGAGATAAATTTTTTTGTTTTACTACACACAATTTTAAGGTGTGGATTTTTAGATTTAAATTTTAATTATAAACTAAATTTTATTAGTTTTGTCTCACCGGAAATTATATTTTCTGATTTTACATTTAATCATTCTTTTTTTAAATTAAAAAATTTTTATCCAAGCGCAAAGTATGTTTGTGTGAATAGAACAATTACATATAATAATTTTTTTAATTCATATGAAGATTATTACAAAAAGAAAGGTAATCTTAAACTAAAAGCTGATCTATTGTTTGTATTAGGGAATTTATATAAAAAAAAATTTAGCAAATACATTGATAGTGAAATTATTTCTATTGGATCATTTAAAAACAATTTTTATAATGAAATTAATGAATCAGATAAAAAATATATTCTTTTCATTTCTGGAGCTTACGCAAGAAAAGATAATGAATATACAGAGTGGTATAAGAATGAAATAGAAAATGAAATAAAAATTGTTAAATCTCTTAGTAAATATTGTGAAAGAAAAAACTATTTATTTAAGATTTCTCTTAAAAGGGGAGATCAAGAAGATTTTTTTAAAAAAAAATATGGACCTGGAAATTGGACGTTTGTTTCGAATAGTTCACAAGAAAAGTCATATGAATTAATAAATCAGAGTTCTTTGATTGTGTATTGTATTTCTACTTTAGGACTAGAAGCTTTAATTAAAGGAAAAAAATGCATGGCGTTTCCGCATGAGGAATTTCCTGCCTCAGACCATTGTACCAAATTTGAAAAAAAAGGCCCTTTTTGGTCAGAAGAATTTAGTGATGAAATTTTAAATAGTTATTTAGACCAAATTTTACAATGTCCTCAAGATCAATGGGAAAAAACTGTAAAAGATAATATTGGTAGTTTGATTACTTTCGATCCAAGAAATTCAAAATTTTATAAAGCATTAAAAGAAAATAATATAGCAGTTGATCAGATTTATAATTACAAGTAGTATAAATTTCCTAGATTATGCAATTTAATATTCAAAAACTTAGAAACACTGGAATAATTAAGGTTAATAAATTCTTAGACTTAAAAGAATTAGAAACTTTCAAGAAAATTTTGTTAAAGCAATTGAACGCTCAAAACAAACGATCAGTATTAATGTCTAATAACTATAAGAACTTATTTATAAAAATACTAAAATTTAAAAAAAATAAATTCATTGATGATCTTAAATTTTTACAACTTGCAAAAAAAAAAAATCTTAGCAAATTAGCAGAAAATTATTTTGAAAAAAAAACTAAGCTTACTATGATTGACGGGTATTTAAGTAAAAAAAGTAAAAACAGCATTATACCTTGGCATTCAGATAAAGCCTATAAAGGAGAAATTTCTTCAGAGAGGCTTTCTGAACAAAATTTTTATAATCCTGATTACATATTTTTAAAGGTTTTTATTTATTTGACTGATGTAAGTCCAAATAATGGTTGCATGTCATATATTCCTAATACACATAAAATTTTATATTATGTTAGAGAAGGGATATTCAAAAAAAAATTAAGATATAGTCCTTACTGGTCACTTGATCAGCTATTAGATTTTTTAAAAATAAATGATAATTTTAATTACATTAGTGAAAGATTACAAAATTCAGAAATACTTGAAACATTTTTAGAAAATGCAAAAAAATTAGGAGATAATTTATCTTCAGATTATGATTATGATATGAAAGCAGGAGATGCAATAGTTTTTGATGAAGGTGGAATTCATAGGGGATCTAAACCCGTTACACATGACAGGTTAGTTTTGAGATACAATTATTGTATTGAAAATTAAATAAAAAATTTACTAAAAGTATTAAAAATGAATTATAGAACAGCAGTGATTTTATGTGGAGGTAAAGGTACTAGACTAGGGTTAATTGGTAGAAAATTACCAAAGACTTTGGTGAAAATTCAAAATTTTCCTATTATTTGGTACATTATAAATAGTTTAAAAAAAAACTCAATAAACCACTTTATTCTCCCTGTTGGATATAAGGGGAATAAGATTAAAAGATATTTTGAAAAAAATAATAATTTTGATGATTTAAAAATAGATATTATTTCTACAGGTGACGATACGCCAATTGCAAAAAGAATATTTAAAATTAAAAATAAAATTATTTCTAAAGATTTCTTACTTCTAAATGGAGACGCTATATTTGATTTTAATATCAAAAAAATTTTAAAAATGCATATAAAAAAAAAGATAGATATTACTTTCCTGGGCACAAAAGTTCAGCTTCCATTTGGGGTAGTAAAGTTTAGAAAAAAAAAAATTGTTGACTTTAAAAGAGATACAGAATTTGACACAATTTCTTACTCAAGAGAAAAAAGCTTCATATCAAAAATATACTCAGGAATATGTATTTTAAAAAAAAAAACTTTGAATCTAAACTTCAGAAACTACAAAAATTTTGAAAAAGAATTTTACCCTAAGCTAATAAAAAAATCTAACTCTGAGTTTAAAGATATTAAAGGACCATGGTTTTCAATTGATAATAATAAAGATATAGTAAGCCTTAATTCAAAAAAAAATAATTTTAATTATAAGACTATAAATAAAATTAAAAAGAATTTTAAAAAATAATTAATGAATAAAATGCACTCCTTTTGGAAAAATAAAAAAGTTTTAATAACCGGTCATACTGGTTTCAAAGGAAGTTGGATGACATTGATCTTGAGCAATCTTGGAGCAAAAGTTTATGGATATGCATTAAACCCTATATCTAAACCAAACTTTTTTGATGGATTAAAATTATCGAGGTATTTAAAAAATGATACAAGGGGTAATATTAAAGATTTCAAAAGATTGAATAAAACAATTAAAAAAATTAAGCCATCAATTATTTTTCATATGGCAGCACAATCTAGTGTTCTAGTAAGTTATAAAAATCCTAGTGATACAATTTCAACTAATATTATAGGAACTACAAATCTTTTGCAGTCAATTAGAGAATGCAAAAGTGTTAAGGCGGTTGTAATCGTTACTACCGATAAAGTATATTTAAACTTAGAAAAAAAGAAAAAGTTTAAAGAGATTGATCATTTAGGAGGTTATGATGTTTACAGCGGAAGCAAAGCATCATGTGAAGTAATAACTCACAGTTATATCAATTCTTTTTTTAAAAATACAAAATGTAAAATAGCTACAGCTCGATCGGGTAATTGCATAGGAGGCGGTGATTGGACAAAAGATAGAATTGTTAAAGATTGTGCAGAGTCATTACTATTTAATAAAAAGATAACAATTAGAAGTCCCAAAGCATCTAGGCCTTGGCAACATGTAATTGAGCCTATTTTTGGATACTTAAAGCTAGCGAAGAAATTGTTTTTAAATAAGGGTTTTGAAGGTGCTTGGAATTTTGGTCCAAATAATCAAAATAATATGAAAGTTATTGAAGTAGTTAAATTTGGTAAAAAATTTTTAAAATCTAAGTCTAAAATAAATTTTACTAAAAAAAAATATTATGAGTCAGAACACCTATCTTTAGATAGTTCTAAAGCCAAAAAAAGACTTCAGTGGAAAACTAATTTAAAATCACACGAAGCACTTAAATTAAGTTTTATCTGGTATCAATTTTACTATAAAAACAAAAATAAAAAAAAATTGATTGAACTTACCTTTAAACAAATTAATGATTATAAAAAGAAAAATAAAATCTAATTTATGCCAAAAGTAAGATTATTTAAACCTTGGGTAGGTAAAGCAGAGCTTTCAAACATCAAAAAGGTTTTTTCGAATTCTTGGATTGGATATGGTCAAGAAGTAAACAAATTTGAAAAAAAATTCGCTAGTTTTATAGGAACAAAATATGCTGTCGCAGTAAACTCTGGAACAGCGGCATTGCATTTGGCATTATTGTGCAATAATTTTAAAAAAGATAAAGAAGTTTTAGTTCCAACTATCACATTTAGCGCTAGTGCCGCTTCAGCATTATATTGCGGTCTTAAACCCAAGTTTGTAGATATAAGAAAAGAGGATTTGACTATAGATTTTGAGGATTTAAAAAAAAAATACAATAAGAACTGCGTTGCTTTAATTTGTGTACACATGGGAGGTCATCCCGCTCAAATGGAAAAAATAAGACCATGGGCAAAAAAGAAAAAATTATTATTAATAGAAGATAGCGCCGAAAGTTGTGGCTCAACTTATAAAGGAAAAAAAATTGGAACGTGGTCAGATATTTCTTGTTTTAGTTTTGAGGAAAAAAAAATAATCACTACTGGTGATGGAGGAATGGTATGTTTAAATGATAGGAAAAAATACGAAAAAATTAAATCTTTAAGCTTTCATGGTTGGAATGTTGACCCATGGAAGAGACATCAAATGTTTTTTAAAAAAAAAAATAAGTTTTCGAAGTATTGGAAATATGAAATTGAAAACTTGGGATATAAATACAATATGAATGATCTTACCGCTGCTATAGGCTTAGCTCAATTAAAGAAAGTCAATTATTTTAATAAAAAAAGAAATTTGATTTTGAAAAGATATTTAAAAGGTATTCAAAAATTACATAATATAAAGCCAGTGTTTCCTCACGATATTAAAAATGGCTCTTACTGGCTTTTTTCTGTAAAAACAAAATTTAGGGACAATTTAATTAACTTTCTTAAGAAAAAAAATATTAGCACGGCAGTTCACTTTGTGCCTCTTCCATTTAATAAACTCTACAAAAAATATAATAAAAACTCTTATCGCAACACCAAAAAAATCTGGAAAGAGATAGTTTCTCTTCCATTTTTCCCAGATTTAGAAAATAATAAAATAGATTACGTAATTAAGTGTTTAAAGATATTTGATAAAAAAAATATATAAAAATGAAAACTTTAAAACTTGCAGATAATACAATAGATCAAAAAGATTATAAAGTAATGATTGATTTTCTTAAGAGAAGAAAATACTTAAATCAATCAAAAGTAACTAGAAAATTTGAACAAAGTTTTTCTAAGTTTATAAATTCAAAATATTCAGTTTTTGTAAATTCAGGATCCTCAGCTAATCTATTAATTGCTCAGTCTCTTTTAGAGGGTAAATTTTTAAAAAATAAAATTGCAGTATTACCAGCAGTTTCTTGGTCTACAACAGTAAGTCCATTTTTGCAATTAGGTTTTAAGGTAATTCTGTGTGACTGTGATAAAAACGATCTTGGTCTTTCGCCTGAACACTTAGAAAAAATTTGTAAAAAATATAATCCTGGTTTAGTGACAGTTGTAAATGTTTTAGGTCATAGCAATAACTTCAAAAAAATTTTTAAAATTCAAAAAAAATATAATTTCAAACTAGTAGAGGATAATTGTGAAAGTATGGGTAGTTATTTCCAAAATAAAAATTTAGGATCTTTCGGTATAGCCAGCTCACATTCCTTTTACTTTGGTCATCACATTTCTACAATTGAAGGGGGAATGGTTTCAACAAACGATAAAAAATTATATAATATCTTATTAGCTATCAGATCACATGGATGGGCTCGTGATGTTCAGAAATCTTATAAAAAACAATTAGAAAAAAGATATAAAGTAGATGAATTTAGTTCTTTGTATACATTTTATTATTCAGGATTAAATGTAAGATCTACAGATTTTAACGCTAATCTAGGCATTGAACAATTAAAAAAAATTAAAAAAATTTCTTTATTGAGGCATAGGAATTTTTATAGATATAGAAATAACTTAAAAAGTTTTTGGACACAAAATAGCGGACTTAAATTAACATCTAGTTTTGGTTATGCAACTTTTGCTAAAAATAGACTTGAGGTTTTTAAATTCTTAAAATCAAAAAAAATTCAGACTAGACCACTAATTTGTGGAAATATGGGCCAACAACCTTTTTGGCAAAAACATACTGTAAAAGGGAACACCCTTCCTAACGCAGAATTTATAAATAAATACGGCTTATATTTACCTAATCATGCAAACTTATCCTTTAAAGAAATTGATTATATTTGCAAAAACTTTCAATTGTCAGCTACCCCTATTTTTTTTAAATAAGTGTTAATTTCAGTTTGTATACCAACTTTCAATAGGCCTAAAAGTTTACTAAATTGTTTAAACTCCTTGGTGCTTCAAACAAATAAAAATTTTGAAGTATGCATTTCAGATAATTGCTCAGATAAAGACATTAAAAAACTTATAAAACCTTTTAGAAAAAAATTAAAAATTAAATTTAATAAAAATAAAAAAAACTTAGGTTTTGCATTAAATTTATTAAAAGTTTCAAATATGGCAACAGGAAAATTCGTGTGGTTTTTGGGAGATGATGATTTACTTGTCAAAGATGGAATAGAAAAACTTGCGAAAATAATAAAAAAAAATAAATCCTGTGATTTCTTTTGGGTTAATTCATTTTATTTAGATAAAAATTATCTGAAAAAATTTTCTTATCCCTTTAATACAAAAAATTTACCTAAAAGGATGCGATCACACTCAAATTTAAAACAAAGCAAAAAATTGAAATTTTTTGATCTAATTGATAGAAAAATTTCATTTGATTATCTGCTAGGTGTTTTTGTCTGCGTATTTAGGAGAGATAAATGGGTGGAAAATCAACACGTAATTGATAAAAAACTTATTAAAGACAACAGGATCTGGTCAAATTTTGAAAACACATGTTTTTTTATAAAAATATTTTGTGCAGCTTACTCAAAGTCCGATGCTTACTTTTGTGCAAAACCTTTGTCAGTAAGTTTACATGGAATAAGAGAGTGGAGTGATATTTATCCAATGGTTGAAATTGTAAGAATACCAGAAGCTTTAGATTATTATAGAAGTAAGGGATTAAGTTTTAGGAATTATGTAATAAATAAAAATTATGCGTTAAGAAATTTTTTTAACTATTTTGTAAAAATTTTTTTAAATGGAGATAAGATGGGAAGAAATTATGTCAGTTTTAGAAAACATTTTTTGTATAATTTAATTTACCCAAATGCATGGCTCTCAATTTTTTATTTCATTACAAGAAAGATAAAATCTTATATTTAAAAAATTAAATGATCAAAGATATTGTCATAACTCCACTTAAAATTATCTCAGATGAAAGGGGCAAGGTAATGCATATGATGAGAAATGACGATAAAATTTTTGAAAAATTTGGTGAAATATATTTTTCAACTATCCTTAAAGATGCAATAAAAGCTTGGCATTTACATAAAGAAAATACTCTTAACTATGTTTGCGTTAAAGGAAAAGTAAAACTCGTTCTATTTGATGATAGAAATGACAGCTCTTCTCAAGGAGAGTATCAAGAAATTATTTTATCTCCTAAGAATTATTCTCTAGTTACTATACCTCCATTTATTTGGAATGGTTTCAAAAGTTTAGATAATGAGGAGTCAATTATTGCAAATTGTTTAACAGGCCCACATAATGAAAAAGAAATGATAAGAAAAGATCCTTACGATAAAAATTTTAATTACGACTGGAAAAGATAAAAGTGTTGAAATGAAAACTTTACTTTTAGTAGCAGGAGGAAGAGGGGGATCTGATTTTTTTCAAGGATTATTGGACGGTCATACACAAATTTTATCTTTCCCCTTATATCTGAGAATTAACAGTAACTTTTTAGATATAATTTTTGAAGAAAACTCAAAAAAATTAGCTAAAAAATTTATTTACTATTATCCTGAATATTTTAATTCTAAGATAAATAAATTTGAAAGACATCATAGACTTGGTGTAAATAAGAATAAGTTCTTTAAAGTAAATAAGGAAAAATTTATACATAGTTTTGTAAAACTTTATAAATCAAATAAAATATCAAAATTTGAAAAATTAAAACTACTTCATATGGCATATGCAATTGCAAAAGGCGATAATTTAAAGAAAAAAAAAATCTTACTAATACATACTCACTTAGTAGATTGGACAAAAAAATTTATTAAAGAGGTAAGACCAAAAAATTTTGAAATAATTCATATTATAAGACACCCGTTAGCCTCTTTGAGTTCTCCAATAAAAAACTGGTTAAATTTTAAAAAAGGAATAAGTTTTTTTCCAAAAGATTTATATTTTCAGATTGATTTAGTTTTTAAAGGAATTTTTGATTTAATGAATTTAAGCAAAGTAAAAATTATTCAATACGAATATTTACACTGGAAACATAAAAAAGTTATGTATGATTTTTGTAAAATATATAAAATAAAATACGAAAATTGTTTAAAAGATTGTACAAAAAACGGCCTGCTATGGTGGGGTGATAGCGTTAGCAAAAAGTGGTTAACTGGTATCAACAATTCATTTAAAATTAATATTGATTTTAATTATTTTTATAAAAGAGACGTTCAATTTTTTGAAAATATTAATAAAAATATTATTACTAGTTATCGTTATAATAATTTTTTTAAAAAAAAAAAAATTTATTTTAATTTCCTTCCAATGAAATGTGAGCTTTTAGTTTGGAAAAACACATTTAAACACTTAATATTAGGATTTCGATGGAAGCATTTTATTTCAATACCTTTCTTTTATGCTCTAAGAATTATCACTATCAATAAATTTATGGTTTCAAAACAAAAATTACCATATTCAATAGGTTCTTAAATTTTAAAGGATATTCATGAAAGTAATTATTCTATGTGGAGGTATCGGATCAAGACTTGCAGAGGAAACAAAACTAATACCAAAACCAATGGTTAAAATAGGCAAAGTTCCTATTGTTAAACATATTATTAATTATTTTAAAAGTTATGGATTTAATGATTTTATATTAGCCACAGGTTATAAATGTAAAATCATCGAAAAATATTTTAAATATGAAAAAAGTGTTAAATGCATTTTCACAGGAAAAAATACTTTAACAGGCGGAAGAGTATTAAGATTGAAAAAGTATTTCAAAAAAAATGAAGATTTTCTTCTTACATATGGTGATGGTTTAACTAATCAAAATTTAAAGCGGTTAATTAAATTTCATAAAAAACATAAAAAAATTGCAACACTTACAGCTGTAATGCCACCTTCAAGATTTGGAGTGCTGAAAATTAGAGGTAATAGTGTTGGATCATTTATGGAAAAACC
>MDSZ01189156.1_pt1 | contig 10072 bp, 12 predicted proteins | sample 811201 | NCBI WGS metagenome assembly MDSZ01 (sample SAMN05326647, study PRJNA326480) | marine metagenome | isolation source: seawater | place: Indian Ocean: North | collected 2010 | reverse complement strand
TTATCTGCACAATTTGAACATACTGTTGGTATAACAAAAGACGGGTACGAAATTTTTACACGATCAAAATTATAACTATTCTTTAGTAATGATTGATAGATATTCTAGAAAAGAAATAAAATTAATTTGGGAAGATCAAAATAAATACTCAATATGGTTAGAAATTGAAGTAGCTGCAGCTGAAGCTATGGAAAAACTTAAGGTTATTCCTAAAGGTGTAGCAAAAAAAGTTAAATCAAAAGCGAAAATTGATGTAAAAAAAATCATAGATATAGAAAACAAAGTTAAGCACGATGTAATTGCATTTTTAACTTCAATTAATGAAAAAGTTGGAAAAGACTCAAGATTTCTTCACAAAGGTATGACGTCTTCAGATGTTTTAGATACTTGCTTTAATATACAGCTTAAACAATCAGGAAATATTTTATTAAGAGATATAGATCAATTATTAAGCTCAATTAAAAAACAAGCGACTAAACATAAATACACTTTGTGTATAGGAAGAAGCCATGGAATTCACGCAGAACCAATTACATTTGGATTAAAAATGCTGACATTTTATCAAGAGTTTATTAGAAACAAAAAAAGATTAGAAAATGCAATAAAAGAAATTTCTACTTGTGCAATTTCTGGTGCTGTAGGCACATTTGCAAATGTCGATCCCAAAGTTGAGTCATATGTAGCAAAAAAACTTAAACTGAATATTGAGCCAATTTCGACTCAAGTAATACCTAGAGATAGACATGCACAATTTTTTTCTACTTTAGGTATTATTGCAAGTTCAATTGAAAGATTTGCAACTGAAATAAGGCACCTGCAAAGAACTGAGGTTTTAGAGGTAGAAGAATTTTTTGGAAAAAAACAAAAAGGTTCATCAGCAATGCCACATAAAAAAAATCCAATCCTAAGCGAAAACTTAACTGGTTTAGCAAGATTAATTAGATCAAGTGTCGTTCCAGCTTTAGAAAATGTAGCATTATGGCACGAGCGAGATATTTCTCATTCCGCTGTTGAGAGAAATATAGGTCCAGATGCAACAATCGCTTTAGATTTTGCTCTTAATCGATTGAATAACGTAATAAAAAACTTGAACGTTTATCCCAAAAACATGATTAAAAATTTAAATTTAACAAATGGTATTTTTTTTTCACAGAGAATTTTATTAGAACTTACAAATGTTGGTTTCTCTAGGGAAGAATCTTATAAAATTGTACAAAGTAACGCTATGAAAGCTTGGAAGCAAAATTCCTCATTTTACAAAAATATTGCTAGTGATAAGAAAATTATAAACAAAATACCTGTTAATAAGCTAAAAAAATTATTCAATTTTAGTTATCATACCAAAAAAATTAATATAATTTTCAAAAGAGCTTTAAAAAAATAAAATCAAATGAATAAGGGTAGCAAGTTATACGAAGGTAAAGCCAAAATTATCTATGAAACCAAAGATAAAGATTTGGTAATTCAACATTTTAAGGATGATGCAACCGCTTTTAATAACTTAAAAAAAGCAAAAGTTGAAGGCAAGGGTGTTTTAAATAATAGAATTTCTGAATATATACTTACTAATTTAGCTCAATGCGGAATTAAAAATCATTTTATCAAAAGACTAAATATGCGTGAACAATTAATAAGAAAAGCTGAAATCTTTCCAATAGAATTTATTGTAAGAAATATTGCTACTGGCTCATTAACCAAAAGATTAGGGATACCTGAGGGAACAGTTCTAGAAAAACCATTATTAGAATACTGTTACAAAAATGATGAATTGCAAGATCCTCTTATATCAAAGGATCATATTTTTTCTTTTGGTTGGGCATCAAAAAAAGAAGTAGAAGAAATTGATATAACTACGCTTAGGATAAATGACCTTTTATCAGGTATGTTTAGAGGCATAGGTATAAAATTAGTTGATTTTAAAATTGAATATGGAAAAGCGTGGAATAAAGACTCTGAAAAAAAAGAAATTGTATTAGCAGATGAAATAAGTCCAGATACTTGCAGACTTTGGGACATAAAAACTGAAAAAAAACTCGATAAAGATAGATTTAGAAGAGATTTAGGAAATGTTATTCAAGGTTATCAAGAAGTAGCTAGAAGATTGGGAATAATGCCTGAGGAAACGAATATTAGCGAAGTTAATTTTGGAAAAACAACTTCAATTAAATTCAAGAAAAAATAAATTGAAATTTTCTGTTACAGTTACTTTAAAAAAAGATGTTTTAGACCCACAAGGTAAAGTTGTTAAGAATACTCTAATAAACCTAGGAATGAATAATTTAAAAAGTATAAGACAGGGAAAATATTTTGAAATTGAAATCGATACAAATGATGAATCTAAAGCTGAGGAAAGTATTGATAAAATGTGTAAAAAACTTTTGGCAAACTTAATAATTGAAGATTATACAGTAAAAAAAATTTCATGAATTCCTCTGTAATAGTTTTCCCTGGTTCAAATTGTGATCGTGATATTGCAGTTGCTTTAGAAAAAGTTCAGTTTAAAAACAAAATGGTTTGGCATAAGGATACGGAACTACCAAAATCTGATCTAATTGTAATACCTGGCGGATTTTCATACGGAGATTACCTTCGGTCTGGAGCAATAGCAGGCAAGTCTACAATAATAAGTGAAGTAATTAAGGCTGCCAATAGAGGTTGTTTAGTTTTAGGTATTTGCAATGGCTTTCAAATACTTACAGAAACAGGTTTGTTAAAAGGTGTTTTATTAAGAAATAAGAATCTGAGATTTATTAATAAAAATGTAAACATAAAAGTAATTAATAATAATAGTAAGTTTTTAAAAAACTATAAGAAAGATCAAATTTTAGAAATGAATATCGCCCATAATGAAGGTAATTATTTTACTAGCTCCGATCATCTCAAAGAACTTAATGATAAAAACTTAATAGCATTCAAGTATTGCAGAAGTGATGGGGATGTCAATTCTATTTCCAATCCTAACGGTTCGATAGAAAATATTGCAGGAATTTTTAATTCTAACAAAAATATCTTAGGTATGATGCCCCACCCCGAAAGAATGATTGATAATTTGATTTCAAATACTGATGGGATAAACCTTTTTACAAGTTTGATCAAATAAACAATGAAAATTTCTAATCAAGTTATTGAAAGCCATGGTTTAAAATTAGATGAGTTTTCGTTAATCAAAAAACTATTAAAGAGAGAACCGAATCTTTTAGAACTTGGAATATTTTCGGCAATGTGGAACGAGCATTGTTCTTATAAATCTTCAAGAAAACATCTTAAGAATTTACCTACGAAAGGAAAACAAGTTATACAAGGCCCAGGAGAAAATGCAGGCGTGATAGATATTGGTGGAGATGATGCGATTGTTTTTAAAATTGAGAGTCATAATCACCCATCTTATATTGAGCCATATCAAGGGGCAGCTACAGGGGTTGGTGGTATTTTAAGGGATGTTTTTACAATGGGTGCTAGACCAATCGCGTTACTTAATTCAATACATTTTGGTTCACCAAAATTCTTTAAAACTAAAAGTTTACTTAATGGTGTGGTTTCAGGAATTGGAGGTTATGGAAATTGTATAGGCATTCCAACAGTGGCTGGTGAAACTAAGTTTAACGCTACTTATAATGAAAATATCTTAGTAAACGCTATGGCCGTTGGTCATGTTAAAAAAAATAAGATTTTTTATTCTAAAGCTAAAGGTTTAAATAAATCTGTTGTTTATGTTGGTTCAAAAACAGGCAGAGATGGTATTCATGGTGCTTCGATGGCCTCAGCTGAATTTGATGAAAATAGTGAGGAAAAAAAACCTACAGTGCAAGTAGGTGACCCATTTACTGAAAAATTACTTATGGAAGCATGTTTGGAATTAATGAAGGATAATTCAATTATTTCAATACAAGATATGGGAGCCGCAGGTTTAACTTCTTCGAGTGTTGAAATGGCATCAAAAGGAGAATTAGGAATAGAGCTGAATTTAGAAAAAGTACCTTGCAGAGAGGAAAATATGTCACCTTATGAAATGATGCTATCAGAAAGTCAAGAGAGAATGTTAATAATTCTAGAGGATGGAAAAGAAGAAAATGCAAAAAAGATATTTGATAAATGGGATCTTGATTTTGTAGTAATTGGAAAAACAACAGACTCTAATAAACTAGTTTTAAAATACAACAACGATATTAAAGCTGAAATTCCAATAAGTGCTTTATCTTCTAAGGCGCCAATTTATGACAGAAAATGGATTAAAAAAAAGATACCCAAAATCAAAGTTGATCTTAAAAAATTAAAAAAAGTTAAATTTGAAGATGCATTAATAAAAATTTTATCATCTGCTAACTACTCCAATAAGAGCTGGGTTACAGAACAATATGATCAAATGGTTATGTGTGATACAGTTAAGCAATCTGGGGCTGATGCAGCAATTATTAGAATTCATAATAAAGAAAAAGCGATAGCCGTTTCAGTAGACTCATCAGCTAATTATTGTAAAGCTCATCCTATATCTGGTGGTAAACAAGTAGTTTGTGAAAATTGGAGAAACTTAATTTCTGTTGGATCTAAACCTCTAGCAATTACAAATTGTCTAAATTTTGGTAATCCAGAAAATCCTGAAATTATGGGTGAGTTTGCTGAGTGTTTAAAAGGAATAAAAGAGTCATGTGAATTTTTAAATTTTCCAGTCGTATCGGGAAATGTATCTTTCTACAATGGAACAAATAACAAAAATATTAATCCCACACCAGTAATTGGAGGGGTTGGTTTAATAAGCAAATTAGATAACCCTATCAATCATAAGTTTAAAAAAGAAAATAATTTAATAATTTTAGTAGGTAAAACCTTTGGGCATCTGGAACAAAGCGCATTTCTTGAAGAAGTATATTCAAATATTGATGGTCTTCCTCCCGAAGTTAATCTAGTAAATGAAAAAAACAATGGAGAAGGAATTCTTGAAATAATTAATAAAAAATTAGCGAAATCGGTACATGATATTTCAAGTGGGGGTTTAGTTGTAGCTTTAGCCGAAATGTCAATGGGTACAGATTTTGGAGTAAAAATAGATAGGCCAAAAAAATTAACAAATTCAATCAAGTACTTTTTTGGTGAAGATCAAAGTAGATACATTATAGAAATTGAAAAAAACAATTTAGAAAAAACTGCAAAAATTTTGAAAAAAAACAATATTTTCTTCGAAATAATTGGTACTACCCAAATGAAATATTTTGAGATCCAAGGTGAATTTAAGAGTGACATCAAAGAACTGTATAAAATTAACAATCAATGGTATAACAATTTTTAATGGCATTACCTTTAGAGGAAATAAAAAAACTTATAATATCGTCAATTCCTGATGCTTCTATAGAAATTAAAGATCTCATGGGTGACAATAATCACTATTCTGCTATTATCAAATCTAAGTTGTTCAAAGGATTAAGTAAAATTGAACAACATAAACTAGTTTATAAGTCGCTAAAAGGTAAAATGGGAAATGAGTTACATGCATTATCAATCACTACAGAGGAAAAATAATGGAAATAAAAGATAAAATTCTAGAAGCAATAAACAATAATGATGTTTGTTTATTTATGAAAGGAACGCCTGATGCACCTCAGTGTGGATTTTCAATGGCTGTTTCAAATGTTCTTAAACATTTAAAAGTCAATTTTAATAGTGTTAATGTTTTAGAGGACGAAAATATGCGTCAAGGAATTAAAGATTTTAGTGACTGGCCCACTATTCCACAATTATATGTTAAAGGTGAGTTTATTGGTGGCTGCGATATAGTTAAAGAAATGTTCGAAAAAGGTGAATTAAAATCACTCCTAGAAAACAAAAAAATCATCTAATGAGAAATTATATTTATAAAACTTTGATAGCTGTTGTTGCTTTAATTATTGTTTTTGAATTCACGATTGGTAAAACAATTAACAAGATTAATCAAAAAACAGAAATTTTATTTACCAAAGAGGGAAGAAAAGAGATGGTTAGTTCTATTAAGATAGAAATGGAAAAAGCAATTAATCAAGAAAATTACTTAGATGAAGAAGAAAGACGACTCATCAAACAATTCATTCAAAAAATTAAAAGTGAGCTTAACTCTGTTGAATGAAGAATATACTTAGTAAAGTATATAAAAAATTACGTATCATCCATAACATTTATATAAAAAATAGATTTCTTTTCAAAAAAAAAAGTTATTCTATGGAGGGAGAAGACTTAGAAATTTTAAGATTATCCAACGATATAAACAATGGCTTTTATGTAGATGTTGGATGTTACCACCCTACTCATTTAAATAATACTTTTCTTCTCTACAAAAAAAATTGGAGAGGAATTAATATTGATATAAGCGAATTTTCTATTGATTTATTTAATCATCTTAGACCTGAAGATAAAAATATTAATTGTGCGATATCAAATGTTGATGAAGAAATAGATTATTATCATCAAAAAGAGATAAGTCAGCTAACAACAATTAAACAGGCAGAGGCAAAAAAAAGAATGCAAGGTCCTATAAAGAAGAGAAAAATACAATCTTACAGATTAACCACGATTTTGAATAGAAGTAAGTTTTCTAATAGAAAAATAGATTTTCTTAACATAGATTTAGAGGGAGCAGATCTTGATGCACTCAAATCACTAGATTTTGAAATTTATCGACCAAGAATAATTTGCGTAGAAATTATTGATGAAATAATTGAAAAATCTAAAATATATATTTTTTTAAAAAATTTGAATTATACAAAAAAATGGTCAAGTAAATTTAATCATATATTTGCTGATAATCTTCTTTAAGTTTTAGAATTAATCATTCACATTTTAATAGTCTTCCAGTTATAATTCTATTTTTATGAAATAAAAGTTTAAAACCATCTTCATAGATTGAATTACATTTATAGGATTTTCCTTTTTTGAGGTTTCTAACATGTTGAACAGCTAAAAAAGGCCGCTTGAAGTCAGTATCTATTTTTTGCCAAATATCGAAACAATTAAAATTTGAGTTAACAAGATAAGGTTTTACAGTATGCATAGGATTAGCAAGTACACATAAATCATTATTCTCAAACTTTGAAATTTTAGAAGCGATTTCTCTCCCGCTGATACCCTGGTATTCTAATTCAAACTTATTTGTTAAATCGAGATAGCGAGAAGGTAAATTAAACCAAACATACTGATAAGGATTAATCTTAATGTTTTCGATGATAAAAAGACAAGCTGTTAAAATTCCTGCAACATAAAAAAATTTTCTAGATAAAAAATATAATGAAATTGACCCAATTAAAAAAAGTAGCGGGATCAAAAACATAACTTGCCTTAATTCATCATATAGGTGAACTTTTCTTAATATTAAAATGAGAGGTAATAATATAGAAGTAATTAATAAAGTTCCAAAAAAAATATTCTTTCTTTTATCAACAAATATCTTTTTCTCTGTAAATGGTAATAAAATAATTCCTATAATAATAAATAGAGGAAGTTTTACAGATAACCAAATTGGAATATATGTAGAAGGTAGATTTTTTGGATGCATACAAGAACCTAGGGTATTAGTACATACGTCATTAAAATAATTTGACATATGATCTACTGCTGTAAAAAAAAGCATCGGATTTAACCAAAACGGAGGATAAAATAGTAAAGTAAAAAAGATTAAAGAAAAAATGAACATTATAATTTTTGGATAAAATTTAACAATAAAATCTAAAAAATTAACTTTTTGTAAATTTAAAAAAATAAAAAACGTTATAAGATATTGAATAAAAATTAAAATGCCCGCGACTCTGATAGATAACAAATAAGCGGTCATTAAAGAAAGAGCCAAAGTATTTAAATAATCAACATTTCCTTTATCTATAATTTTATCAAAGAAATTAAAACTTATATAAGTACAAACTACCCAAATTGACATGAAAGGCACATCTTTAGGACTAAATAACGATTGGCCAAATAAATAAGGATATAATAAATACAAAAAAACTGTAAAAGAACAAAAAATTTTATCATCTACTATTTTTATAAGTATTAAATAAAGAAAAATACCTGATAAAAAGAAAAATAGAAAAACAACAAAGTGTTTAGATGTTAAATGGTTTCCATAATCATTCATCACGTTATTGTTTGACATAATTTTTGATACAAATGACTGAATTGGTTGAGAAACAATCTGGAATCCTATCCCATAACCTAAATAGTTGATTTTATATTCTTTGTTAAAATCTATATTTAGTTCTTCATTAGAAAAAAAATGATTAGTTAAATTTTTAGTTAGTTTGACATGGAACTTCCAATTCTTCTCCTCATGATACTCATCAAAGGAAATGCCGGTATTTAAAGAGGCAAATGATCCAATAATAAAATAGATTGCAAGAAATATATTAAAAAGATTTTTTTTTATTATCTGCATCTCGATTAAAACGATAATAAAGAATTGTAATTTAATTTAAAGTTAATTTTATCTAGAATAATATTCGATTACTAGATTTGGCTCCATTATTACTGGATAAGGAACTTCTGAGAACTTTGGAATTCTCACTAACTTAGCTGTTTTATTTTTATCGTCTAATTGAATGTATTCTGGAACATCACGCTCTTTGCTTTGAAGAGCCCCATCTATAAACGTCAATTTTTTTGATTTATCTCTAATTTCAATTAGATCAGTATCTTTGACTAAATAACTAGATATATTAACTCTTTTTTTATTAACGCGAATGTGTCCATGATTAATCATTTGTCTTGCAGAGAACACTGTTGTTGCAAACTTAGCTCTATAAATAACTGTATCCAGTCTACTCTCAAGTAATGCAATTAAATTTTCTGTCGTGTCACCTTTTTTAGCAAGTGCCTTTCTGTAAATATTTCTAAATTGTCTTTCATTTATATTTCCGTAATAGGCTTTAAGTTTTTGTTTGGCTTGCAATTGAGTTCCGTAATCGGTTGGTTTACCTTTTTTATTTTGCCCATGTTGACCTGGAGGATAAGCTCTAGAATTAAAAGGGCTTTTAGGTCTTCCCCAAAGATTAGCTTTTAATCTTCGGTCTACCTTATGCTTTGATTTTAATCTTTTTGTCATTATTAAATCATGGGTTTACTAGAATTTAGGGGTAAATGTCAATTATGCTTTTTTTTATTTTTACTTAGAGATCCAATTAAACTGCTCAAAATCCGTAATTCTTTATCATTTGGCTCCATTCTATAAAATAAATTGTTTATATTTTTGATCATAGAGCTTCTTTTTTCTGCAGGGATGAAAAAATTTTTCTTTTCAAGATTGTTTTTTAAAAGATTAATTACTTTGGACAGCTTACCTTTTTGACCTATTCCTTTATTAAAAACTAACTGCTTGGTAGATTTGAAATTATTTAATTTAAATATTTCATAACTTACCAGAGAGACAGAATGTGAAAGATTCATCGACTTAAATTTTGGAGATGAAGGAATTTGGACAACATAATTTGAATAGGATAAATCTAAATTTGATAAACCAGATGCCTCAGGTCCAAACATTAATCCAATCTTTTTTTGCTTTGTCTTTTTAATTATATTCAAAAAATTTTTTATATTTATATGCTTTTTATTTATATCTCTTTTACGAGCACTAAAGGAAAAAATTATATCAAAATTTTCAATAGCTGAAATAGTGTCATTAAATACTTTTGTTTTATTTAATATATCAAATGCTCCAACTGATGTTGCTTTAGCTTTTTCGTTAGGCCAGCCATATTTTGGGTTGGTTATTAATAAACTATTGAAGCCAAAATTTTTTAAAGATCTTGCAGATGCACCTATATTTTCCCCAAGTTGTGGTTTTATTAAAATAAAACCATATTTATTTTTCATGGATGTTTGCAGGTGCTTTTTCTTTAAATAATTTATATTCTAAACTATCTATAAGTGCTTTGAATGAAGCTTCGATAATATTTTGAGACACTCCTATTGTGAACCAACTTTTTCCTGTTTTGTCTGTGCTCTCAATAGAAACTCTAGTAGTGGCACCTGTTCCAGTATTTAAAATTCTAACTTTATAATCTAAAAGTTTAAGGTCTGAAAAATATTTATAATATTTTTCAACTTTTTTAAAATTGGATCT
>MDSZ01078869.1_pt1 | contig 10072 bp, 2 predicted proteins | sample 811201 | NCBI WGS metagenome assembly MDSZ01 (sample SAMN05326647, study PRJNA326480) | marine metagenome | isolation source: seawater | place: Indian Ocean: North | collected 2010 | reverse complement strand
TGAGCTGTAGTTCCAGAAGGTAAAACAAAGTTACCAGTACCTAAAACCTTGGCTCCATCAGTTGTAGTCTGAAGTTTTGCTGTGCCATTAAATGACAACTGAACGGTATTGTCTGAATCAGAATAAAGTTGAGTATGGTTAGCTCCAGCATCTTGTACGTAAAAGTCATCAGCTTTTACAACTAGACTTCCGCTTCCTGACTCTTCTATGTAAGAGTTGTTGTCGCTAGACTTGTGATAGATTGTTAAATCTTGGCTAGAACCCCAATGATGTTTTAAATCATCGTTTTGATATATATGACTTGTAGGTTGAATTTTACCAGTTACATAGATTCCGTCAGCTTGTGTTTGTAACTTTTCACTGCCGTTGTGATAGAGCTTTACTGCTCCGTTACTGGTACATGTAATCGCATCATCAGCAGTATCCACTCGTATATTAACGTCACTTTTAGAATCAATAAAGATATCGTCAGAACTACTACCTAAAGTTCTTATAACTAGATCTCCAGTGTAATTATTTATACTTCCGTTAGTACCAGAGTGATTAATTTTTAAATCATCATCATTTCCAAAATTAACAGAATGGTCGTCATCTAAATCTATTTCAAAACCATTTGTATCCAAGTCACCGCCTAGCTGTGGTGTTGTGTCAGTTACAACGTCAGTAGCAATGTTTCCTACTGTTGTATTAAGTGCAGCTATATCTACACCATCAACTGTTCCTGATACTGTAATGTTTCCTGTTACGTCAACACCAGTATTGTTTACTTCAAATCTTTCAGTATTATCAACAGTAAATAATAAATGCTGATTATTTGTGTTACCAGATTTAATATTTGGAGAGTTACCAGAAGAAGCAGCAAATCCTAGCGGAAACCCACTACGTACCATTAAGTTGGAATTGTTTGCCTCAAATCTGTTTGTACCTCCAGTTTTTAATATCATCTGGTTAGTACCAAACTCAAGCTTAGTATCTGTATCTCCTTCGTGGAATACAGTGCCTGCAACTTGAACGTCAGCAGCATCTACTCTTCCAGTTGTAACTACATTTTGAGATCCAAAATCAGGACTAATCTTTGTTCCAGCTATCGCTGCACTTGCATCTACGTTTGTGTTAGTTACATTTACCCAGTCTAAATTACCACTACCATCACTCTTAAGAAGCTGATTAGCATTACCATCTGTGTTAGGTAATGTAAGTGTATAACTTGCACCAGCACTATGAGCAGGGGACTTAATTTTTACACCATGACTATTCTGTGAACAGTTAAGTTGTAGTGTACCATCAGCTCCACCAACACCTCTAACTTCAGCAACACCAGTTCCGTTAGGAGTTAGTTTTACGTTACCGTTAGTTACGTTAGTTCCGATGTTACCTTGCTCAATACTGTCTAAGCTAGCACCATCAGCAGCTACGTCTCTACCATCTACAGTTCCAGATACAGTTATGTTACCTGTAACGGAAGCTCCTGATGAAGTGACTTCTAGTTTTGTATTTCCACCACTTTGTACTTTTAAAGTGCCTTGTCCAGCATCATTAATAATAGAGTCGTTAGCATTATGGAATATTTCTAAGTCTGAACCTGTACCAAGTTTTAGTTTAGCATTGTCTTGATATACGTTATCTCCAGTAAATGTATTACCAGTAATAGCTGCAAAGTTACCACTAGCTGTTACACCACCTTGCCATTGACTACCATTATAAACTTTCAGTTCATTAGCAGTAGTATTAAAGTATAAGTCTCCTTCCGCTAGTGCATTACCACCACCATCTGTTGATGGGTTAGATGATGCTACTTGGTATGTATCACCAAAGTTATTGACAGAAGATATATTAGCAGACGCATTATTAATACTTGCTATATTTGAAGCTGCTGTGTTTACATTAGATATAGACCCTGCAACTGTGTTTATATTACTTGCATTACTTTGTACTGCATTTATATTAGTTGCATTACCGGCTACAGCATTTATGTTTGATGCATTGCCAGCAACTGACGTTACGTTAGATGCTATACCGGCAACTGTAGTAACATTAGCAGATATACCAGCTACAGTAGTTGTGTTAGCAGCTATGCCAGCTACGGTTGTAACATTACCAGATATACCGGCGACAGTTGTAACCTCTGTTGCTTTAGGTACTAATCTATGGAAGGTATATGTATGTAGCGTAGATGTAGATTCTACTATAAATCCAAAGCCAGATGGTATAGTAGATGTTACACCAGTTATAATAATGTTAGCGTTGTTAGCTAAGTTACCATTAACTATAGTAAGAGTTGTACCGCTAGGAGTTAAAGCTCCTGACGCTGCTTTTATACTTAAAACAGCTGATGATCCGGCTTGACCCTGTGGGTTAGTATTAGGAAAGTGCTGTTCACTTTCTATAATATCAAAACCACCAACATCATTTACAATGTCAATAATTCTGTCGTTGATAGCTGCGGTTGTAGCAATCGTAGTATCATTGTCAGGAAATGTTTGACCATCTTTAATTGTATCGCCAGAACTTATGTTAAAGAATCTAGCGTCAGCTGCTGCTGAAGTTAAGAAAGATGTATCATTAGTTGTAGCAGAACCTTGTTCAGCTGCTGTTATAACAGTAGCACCACTTAACTTATCAGATGTAATAGAACCAGCTGCGTAATGTTCGTTATCTAAAGCTCCGGCAGCAATGTGCTCAGAGTCAACGACATCATCTTGTATGTTATCTCCATCTACTGAGTCGTTTCCAAGTTTATTATGTGTAACTTGTCCATCAGCAATCTTAGCTGTGATAACAGAGTTGTCACCTAGTTTTACGTTTGTGACTGCACCGTTTGCTAACTTATCTGTTGTTACATTAAGGTTAGCTATTTTAACAGTTGTTACTGCATCGTTATCTAATTTAGCTGTAGTAATATTACTGTTTGCAATATGCTGTGTGTCTACAGACTGGTCAACATAATGCTCTGAGTCTATACTGTCATCAGCTATCTTAGTACCATCTATAGCATCGTTAGCTATATCTCCTCTAGCTACTGTTAGATCTTTTATAGCAGCTGAGGTTATAGCACCATCTTCGATGTTAAATGGTTGTATTTTTCTATCAGTTGCATTTGCACCGATAGCTTCTTGTAACGCATGACGTACCTGTTTAAAGTTATCATTTAGTTCACCGGCTTTTAATGAAGAACCGGCTGTAAATGTAGCTTTAGGATTGTCAACGTCTGTTTGTCTAAATATACGAACAGGTGTGGTGCCTGTAGGTATATTGCCAGTGGTAAATCTAACAGTACCACCAGATGTAGAATTATGATTTACGACGGTATAGTGGGTGGTGAGAGTTTTGACTACATTATCAACCTCTACTTTTACCTCGCTTGCTGTAAATGACGGAAAGGTAAAGGCAAAATCAGCACTGTTAGTACCTGTCCCTTGACTTCCCGTATACGAGTTTTGTTGATTTGCCATTTATTTGTATATATTAAGTATGTTGGCAGAAGCAAATTGCTTTTGTACTTGAGCTTCTTTTTTAATTCTTTGCTCTGATATTATGCTAGCAATTTCTGGATGATCTGTAAGTCTTCTCCAAGCCAGTACACGAGCTTTCTTAAATACTCTATCTATAATTCTATTGTGATAATAGTCTCTAGCATCAAAGTCACCACGTCTACCCGCTTTTATATCACTATACATTAGTTGCATAGATGCTATAATTTTAGGATCTTTACGTAGTTTTTCTAATTCATACTCTAAGTTTTGATTACCTATTTCTTTTTGGAACATAGATCTAATATTAGGTTCGTCAGTTAAGTTAGTACCATCAGGTGCATAGTAAATAGACATTCTTAAGTCATACCCACTATTAAATAGAAATCTTCTAGCATCTGATTCTTCTAAGTTTAGTGACACAGGACTAAACATATTAAATGCTCTAGTCATGAAATCATAATCTTTAAGAGGTTGACCGTTAAGCATATCAAACTTAGTAGGTAAATCTCTACCGGGTAAATATTCTGAAGATAAGTTTCTATTACGAAGTGATTGGAAAATACCAGAATTAATTTCACGCATATGAGGGTTAATTAGTTTACCTATCTCATTACGTAAACCCGCTAACGGTACTGTATTATTCATTAAGCTAGCTGTAATACGTTCTACCTGACCGGGGCGTCCAGCTGCTAAATCTACAAGCTGTTGAATACCAGCTAAGTAAGACTTACTAGATACAGCCTGAGCTATAACCAATGAAATCTTCTGTAGTTCTCTTTCTGTCCACTCTTCACCCATCAACATACTTGCATCACCGACATCAGCGATAGTAGATAGTACAAGGTTAAAAGGTTCTATAGAATCATAACCAACACGTACACCTCCTATATCAATAGTTCTTGGCAGATAACCACCGTCTATCCAACCTTGACGTTTTTGTCTATCAGATGGACCATTACCTGTAAGTCTACCAGACATCCAAGCTTGAGTTGCCATAAATACTACGGCAGATCCCATTGCTAATCGCCCTGTTTGTAAGGCTTTAGCATTTTCTAATTCTACAATACTATTAATACCATACTTTTTAAGCTCTGCTAAGTTTTTGTTAGTAGCAAATGCTATATCATTAAACTCTTTAACAAGAAAGTTAAAACCGGGTGTATGCTTACCTGTTAGTGCAAGTCCGTTTACACCAGTTCTAGCAAATAGAAAGAATGGTCTGACGTATGGATTAGCTGTCAAGACATCGTTTAGACCTTTTGCAAACCCTGTTAAAGGTTGTGTAAGTGTAACTTCTTGACGTGCAAAGTTTGTAGCTTCATCTATTATATTACCGTTTGCATCAAATATCTGTTCGTAAAAGTCGTCTTCATAAGCTCGCATTAACTTGGCGTCAATCTTAGGCATTTCATAGCCATTACCTTGCATGTCTAATACTCGACGCATAGCTTTTTCTCTCATTTTAGATCTACCTAATAAGAATGTAAAGGCATCGTCAGTTGCTGCCATTATCTTAGTAGAGTATGAGAAAAAATTATTATTGTTAATACCACGTATCATGTTAGTAACAGCAAATATAGCTCGATCTGTTGGATCAGCTCTACCACTTTCTTCTGCCCACTTACGTACAACTTCCCAGTTATAATCTCCTTTTGTAAATTCAGTATATCTTGTTCTGACTGTAGATAAATCTCCACTCCAATAACCGTTAAGCTTTGTAAAGAATAAATCAAACGCTTCTGGTACAGCTTCTATCATTCCAGCCATAGCTGACAAACTACTTTTAACAGTAGCTGAGTCACCTGTAAATGGATAGCGTAAAGTAGCACCTAAAAAAGTTTGCAATGGTCTTAAGAAAGTTGCAGTACCTGTACCTAAAAGTGCTCGCATTGGAGTTTTAGGTCCACTAAGTACACTGTGACTAACCATTTCTTGTAGACTTCTAATCAAAGCTCCAGTACGGTCAGGCTGTGATGGATCTAATCTACCACCTCTAAGTATTTTTCTAGCCCAGTTGTCAAAGTCATCTAAACTGTTGACATTCTTCATCATAGAAAACGCTTCAAATAAAGCATTTAATAAGTTGTCATCAGGATCATCCTTAGCTATTTTTAGCATGGATAATATAGACTCTTTAACATCTGCCATATCTGATTTTACAGCATTGTTTACAGCATCATTTAACTGTGCTTTAGTTTTACCCGCACCAAATGATCTGAAATAGTCAGATGCTACAAACCTAGATTTCTTAGTCTGAAACAGAGCAGTTAACATAGTATCAACAATCTGTTTTGCCGGACCATCTATATCATCTAATGAAACAATATCTCTTAGTTCTCTGCCTGCAATACCTGTATCACGTAACTTTTTCATTAAGTCACCTACAACTAAATCAGCAGTAACAACTGTTTCACCAGCCCATGTCTCATAGACTTCATCACCTATAGGAAGAGTAGCAGGCTTTTTGTTAAATAAGTCTTGTAAATACTCGTCAGGTGACATATCCATAGGATCTCTACCTTTAGTTATCTGATGGAATGATTCAACAGAATCTCTCCAGAGTTCACTTAGTAAAGCTCTATTACCTTTTACAGCATCTAGCTCTCTTGCAAACTTTTCTGTACTCATTAAGCCTTTTAGTGTAGACTCAACAATCTCGTCAGTCGTACCACCATATCTAGCAATACGTTCTCTTTCAACAGCAGTTGTAACTCCGCCGCTAGATCCATCTTCAGATCCCCAGTCTTTACGTGTACGTTGTAATTGATCTCTAGCATCGCCCGGGTCAACAGTAGATGTGTGAGCACCTTGATGTCTGTCAGCAAATGGTTTATTCTTATCAGCTCTAAACTGTGTTTCATTACGTCTGAGCTGTGCTAATGCAGCAGTAGTAGTTTGTTCTTCTATACTACCGTTACGTCGTATGATCTGTCTTTTAACTGCTTTACCACCTTTACCTAGTAGATAAGCAGCACCATCAAATGCTAATCCTATACCCATACCTTCTACGATGTTTTTCATCTTCATCATAATAGGATGGTCAGTTTCTTTAGTACTTAGTGGTGTATCTATCCAACCATAACGATCTCTCATAGCAGCTAACGCATTGTGTCCGTCTGATTCTTTTGATATTAAATCAGACATACCACCGATAGCGATAGCTCTAGTAATATTACCAGCTCCTAATAGTGCTGATGCACCACCGGCTAGTAGAGGTATACCTGTAGCTGCTAGTCCTTTAGCTGCTAATACAGTACCAACAGCTAGTGAACCAAAATGTACAGTACCTCTAAGTAGTTGACCCCACCATGTTTTAGTAATAATAGGGTCTTCTTTATTTACAAAAGGGTCCCATTCTGGTGTGTAAGACCCTGTTTCTTGTATTTCTCGTTGTCTTGCTCCGGAAAGTGCATCAAATGTACGCTCTCCAAATGTAGTTACTGATGATGCAGTATCCTGTAAACCACCTGACAAACTAGATTGTAATTCTTTAGCTACTCCTTTGAAACCCCACTGATCTGCATTACGAGGATCTTCTCTTGTAGCTACATAGTTTTCGACTTGTCTTTGCTCTTCTGCTGCTGACTCATTTAATTTAGTTTCAATGTTAGCAGCTTCGGCAATGTCTCTACTTACCTCATCTAAACTAGGAATAGATGAGTCATATGAAGAACTCATTTATTCTTCCTCCTCTTTGTCAGGTCCATATAAGTCCATATTAATTTTGTATTGGGCAGCACCTCTTAAAAGATAACGTACTTCATTCCAAATATTGTCATCGTCATCTACGTCTTTGATATCTTTAAAGAGTGTTTCATAACTTTTAGATTCGTCTGCACCTATAGGTAACATACCTAGATAACTAACGTCTCCATTAAGAGTAAGCTTATTTTGTGATTCTAATGCTAAATTAAGCATCATTAGTTCATCTTGGAACTGACGATCAAATACTCTATCAGCAATAGGAATATTATTATTCAGCATGTAGCCAAGTAATTTCTTTAAATTATCACCTCTGATGCCATAGACTCCATATCTTTTATCGTCTAAAATGTCGTCTGTTACACCGGCAAAACTGTTAACTAAATCACCTACATTTGTTGTTGAAAGGTTTTCGTCTTTATAACCTCCTTCTACACCCGGTACACTTGCAGTAAATACTGCATTTTCTCCACCGTTAGCTAGCATATTTTTACTAATTGTTCTTTCAAGAAGTGCCTCAGTAATACCTGTAAAGTTTTTAGATGAGTTTAATATTGTTTGATATGTTTTAGCATCAGATGGATTGTGTGTTAAGTTTCTAGCAGAAATGGAATCTATTTTACCTTCTAATGGAACCATAAATGCATCATACTCATTTCCTATAATTCCTAAAGCTTTCAGTCTTGCTACCATGAGACCTCTGGCATCTAAGTCTGGGTAGTATTTTGCTAAGTTTTGATATAATATAGGTATATCTCCACCTAATTTTAACTGGTTAAAGCCTTCTTCGGCATACTTTAATTCACCAACATGATATGATTTACTATTTATCCATGCTTGTTTGGTATTGCTATCAGCTGAATCAAGAGTGGTAGCATGTTTAAGATAGATTTTTTTAGGATCATAGTCTACATTTTCATTAGGTAAAGCATCCAGATACTTGCCTTCCTTTATATTAGTTTCTACGATTGTCTTTGCATCTGCTCGAGCCTGTGCTGAATCAATATTACCTTTCTCAAGTTTTTGAACTATCCGGTAATAATCTTGATTAGCTTCAAGAGACATATAAGCTATATTTCTATTTCGTTGAAGTTCATTGTCGCCACCTATTTGATTATTCGTAACATAGTTTGTTACTGCGGCTTTTATTTCTCCTACGATGTATTTATCTGAATCTGTACCTGTTATAGCTTGTCTATCTGTTAGATTTTTAAATTCTGCTACCTCATTAAAAATAGAAGAGCCAGTAAATTCTTGCAATTCTCGGTCAGATATTAAAGTACCGTTTTCTTCATAACGTTCTTTGAGTTCAGTAAAGACACCCTTATCTCTAATCAGGTCTCGTTCATCATTTACTTCATTGAGTCTTCTATCAAGCTCTATCTGAGTGTCATGCCAGATACCTCCCATCTCAGAGAATGTAACCATACGTCCATCTGCATGTTTAAATTTAAGTTCATTCATAAGGTGATAATAGTCATCATCTTCCATCCCTAAATTTCTATACGCATAAACTACAGCATCTGAAAATTCTACTAATGCTTCTTTTCTAGCTGCTTTTGGTGATAAACCTTTGGCTATTTTAGCTTCAGTTATACTCTGAATCATTCCATTTTCAGAATCAAATACAGAGTTAAAATTTAAGTTACCACTCTTACTATTTTGAATTGTACCCATAATAGTTGAAGCTCTGCCTTGCTGAACAAAGCTACTTACTTCTGTATTAGAAGCACTATTCTGTACAATACTTTCTACGCCAAGCTCTTGACTAATAGTTGACTTTAGACTAGGTAGTATATGTTTTATGATATCTCCATCACTAATTCTGTCATTAGATTTTCTGACAAATCCTAGAAAATGAGCAGCAGCTTCTTCGAGCCACTCTCTTTTATCATCAGGATCAGTCAGTTCATCATAACGTAAACCAGTGCCAGAATGTAATAGATCTTTTTTTGCAATCTCCCAGAAAGCAGGGGCTAGTATATTTGCTTCTCGTGCAGCATTAGCACCTGTAAGACCTTTAGATAATAGTAGTGATGCTTTCCAAGATCCAAGGTTCTCAGAACGTATTGTAACTGGACCATTAGGTCCGTCAAAAGTATAGCTACCAGTTTTATTAATTGAGTCTTCAGCTTCTGCTATTGCTATTTCAAAGTCTTTATCTATCTTAGCTTCTTCTTTTTCAAAGTCAATAGATGCAGTCTCCCATTTGGTCATGAACTCACCATCATTGGCTTTGTCATCTATGTTTTTGAGATAGTTCCGATTATCTCTAAACTCGTTATATCTCTTGACCATTTTTATGCCAGACTTAGTAAGACTGACTGCATCTTTAAAAGCTTGATCTCTGACTTTGATAGAGTCGTTAAACAGTTCGATGTTATCTTTAAAGAACTGCTGAGTATCTTTGATCTGCTTGTCTATATTTTCGTTTACAGGTTTTGTTAAGTCTGGTTCTGTTTGGGCGTAGTTGAGTTTTTCATCTATGTAAGGAGCACCTTTGCCCCTTCCCATAGACTCGTAATATCTTGATACTGAATCTGTCATTAGTTAACTAACCCCAACGATTTTAAAATGTTTGTACCACCGAAGCCACTGTATATACTAGCAACACTACTTGCAATACTTAACGCACCACTCAGTCTATCGCTTGGTGGCATCAGTACAGGAGCACCATACTCTGGTCGTATACCAAGTCTCTGTCTGTTCTGAGCAAGTACACCTTGAAGTTTTCTCTTTCTTGCTGTAAATCTACGTGCCATATTAGCACCAAACTCGTTTTCTATACCAGCTTCGAGTCGACCTCGAGCTTGTAATAGCTTAACAAGATTTCTTCTTCCGGCTGCTCGTGACTCGTTACCTTCCCTTACAGTGCTTTTGTCAGCAAAATACTGTGA
>MDSZ01056779.1_pt1 | contig 10072 bp, 9 predicted proteins | sample 811201 | NCBI WGS metagenome assembly MDSZ01 (sample SAMN05326647, study PRJNA326480) | marine metagenome | isolation source: seawater | place: Indian Ocean: North | collected 2010 | reverse complement strand
TAGCATTTCCAGCTGTTATTAATCCAGTGGTAAATATACCATTTGCGGAGCTTGAAACACTAGTAGCAGTCACGGCACCTGCAGTCAGTGAGCCTGAGATGCTAGCGTTTCCTGCAGTGATCAACCCTGTAGTAAATATGCCGCGTGCTGAGCCAGATACATCCCCACTTACTCCGCCGGCTAAAGTTGTAGCACCTTGAATAGTGGCACTGCCAGAAACTCCAAGCGCACCTTCGATGGCGCCTTGGCCAGCGATATTTAAATCGCCTGAGCTAGAGACAGCAGATAATGCAAAACTACCAGAAACACCTAAATCACCCTCAATAGCTACATTGCCACCAATGTTCATATGGCTCGATCCAGATATTTGTCCAGTGGTTATTATACCTGAACCAGCAGTGAGTGACCCTGAAACACCAGCATTACCTGCGGTTATTAGCCCTGTAGTGAATATACCACGTGCAGATCCTGATACGTCACCACTCACTCCACCCGCAAGAGTCGTACTACCAACAACGGTAGCGCTACCAGAAACCCCTAAACTACCCTCAATTGCTCCTTGGCCGGCGATGTTCAAGTCGCCTGAACCAGAGACAGCAGATAATGCAAAACTACCAGAAATACCTAAGTTACCTTCAATAGCCACATCACCACCGATGTTCATGTGACTAGAACCGGATATTTGCCCAGTTGTTATTATACCTGAGCCGGCAGTTAGTGAGCCTGATACATTTGCATTTCCGGCAGTTATTAGCTCGGTGGTGAATATACCGCGAGCCGATCCAGAAACGTCTCCAGTAACGGTCGTCGAACCGGTCAAGTCGACCGCGGTGGCCGTAATGCCAACTTTATCAGTGGCTTCAATTTGCATTGTTGTGTCATTTGGGGCATGAATAAACTGAGAACTATCCATGAACTCTATTTTATTGGTGCCTTGCATTTGCAAGCCGCCGTTAGATAAATTAAGTTGCCCTGATCCATGATATAATACTGCATCGCCGTTATTGAAGTTGATTCCACCGCCGTCAGCGAGGTAAAGATCGGCAAACGATTTCGTGCCAGAGCCTAGGCTTGTGCCATCGTTAACATTAGGCAGCACACTAACGGCGTCGACAACAACAGTCGTGCCAGATAAAACTAATCCAGAGTCTGAACCAGAAATAATAAGAAAATCTTCGTCATTACCATCATATTTGATATGAGCAGCGTCGAAGGAGCCAAGAATTAATTTTCTAGTATTTGAGAGTTTAACGTCGTTGGCGAACGAAAAATTGCCGCCGGTCGTCTGGTCGCCAGTGAAAATGAGGGTTCCTCGTCCACCCTCAGTGGCTGGCAGCGAGCCGCTAAAAGTTAAGGAAACAGCTGGGCCACCAACCCTTTGTAACAAAAAGGCCTCGGCTGAAGTACTGTCACTTACAAGTTGTACAGCAGTGCCTGATAAAACCATGCCCTTAGATGATCCAGAGATAATTAAGAAATCATCGCCATCCTCATCATATTCAATATGAGAATCATTGTTTGAGCCAAAAATTAATTTTTTGTCATCTTTTACTGTCACATCACTAGCAAAAGTGGCGCTACCAGAGACACCAACATTATTTTCAAAAGCTGCTACGCCCAATACATGTAGGGGACCAGAGCCTGATATTTCTCCAACCGTGCTTAGAGTGCCACTAATCTCAGTATTGCCTTTAACCAACATGCTACCAGAAACACCGACATTATTTTCAAACGCAGCAACACCTAGTATATGTAAGGGCCCAGATCCTGATATTTCACCAACGGTGCTCAAAGTGCCACTAAGCTCTGTGTTACCTGCCACCAGCATGCTTCCAGAAAGACCTAGGTTACCCTCAATATCAGCTCTACCTGCAATATTTAAATCACCCGAGCCAGATATATCCCCGGTTACTCCAAACCTACCAGTTAAAAGTAGATTGTCGTTATCATAGTCAAACGTAAAATTGTCAGAACCACTCAATACTGAACCAGAAGAGAATATTAGATGCTTATTTGTAGTTCCTCCCATGTGAAAAGAACTAGTTGAAAGATCGCCGAGCACAATTGAAGCAATGGTGTCCTCAAAAGCTAGTCTAGTCCATCTACCTGAACCTCCCGCTGAACCTGAATAAATACACCAATCATTAAGACTCCAGGCAGTATGACCATCAACGTTATGAGTACCCGAGCCAGTCACCTGCCAATAGTCGCCGGCGGAGGCAGTTATGACAGCAGCAGAAGAATTGATTTCTACGAAATTTGAATAACCTCCAGAAGTAGAAGACCCAGTTGCAAACAGAGCAACTATGGTACCTGGGGCGCCAAAAGTTGTGGCCACAGCACCGGCTAGAGCTGAACCAGTTGCCTTATTTGTTTCAGCGTTCCAAAAACCCTGAAATCTGGCGGCGCCTAAAAAGGCTATACTTCCTGATGCTGTTGGCATTAAAATCCCTCTTTATTTAGTAATCATTAACGCCTGAGCCAGAAAGATAATTGGCCGGCATTCTTGCAGCTGGTATATTCGTCAACTCAGCGTATATTTGAAATGCACCGGTGACGGCGCTTCCATGGCCAGCGACGACCATTATATTAACATGATCTGTTCTTACCCCAAACGTGTGCTTACCTGACGGCCCCTGAGATCCTGTTGTATTCTTCAGCAAGAAACTGTGATTTTGCGTTAAGGCGTTGGGTGCGCCGGCAAACGGAGCTGAGGTTGCATCGCCATCATTAACACCTTTAAAAGTGTCCTTCCCGAGACGACTAGTGCCGGCGGCGTCCGTTGCGTTACCGAAGAATACAAAAATAGGATCAACCTCAGTTTGATTGGCGCCGTAGCCAATGTAAGATGGTGGTACTAATTGAACTGTGACACTTTTTGCAACCCTAGGAAATTCAAATCTCTTGATAGAGCCACTATTGATTTCTGCTCGAATAAAGCTGCCCGTTAGATAGGGTGTCCCAGCTGATTGATACGAAGGTGTATGTGATAAACCAACTCGTTGCTGCCAAGTTCCAATCGGCTGTCCTGTTAATACGTCTGTTTCTTTTGCCATTTTCTTCTCCTACCCAGTAAAACTAATAATTATTTTGTCTGGCACTTCTCTCTTGTGCTGCTTTTTTAGCGTTCTTCCTTTTCTTTAATTTCTCTCTTCTCTTTCTGACTGAAGGCTTTTCATAAAATCTTCTATCTAAATAGTTCTCAATTATTCTTTCTTTTTTGACCTTCTTCATAAACTTGCGAATTAATCGATTAATGTCGCCTCTGGTCTCCTTAATATGCACTTGAACGTTTACAGCTCTTTTTTTAGACATTTCTTTTTCCTATATTAATTGTTTCCACTTACCATTAGCTAATTTTTCAATAGCTGATATATCAACACCCTTGTCGCTCGGATCTTGCCCAGAAAGCGCTGAATGACCAGAACTCTCCACAGGTACTTTAGTGCCCTCAAAAAGATCTACATTCATGCCAACTTTCTTATTAAGTCGCTTGATCCTCTCCTGTCTCTGCTTTTCATATAAAATCTCAGCATTCCTCTGATCATCTATATTTTTAGACTCTCTAGAATGAGGGACTTTATTTTCAACAATTGTGCTTTGACCGAGACCAAGAGCCACTTCGGATACTATTTTTGATAGAACACCCTCTTCTAACAAAACTTCTTTAACGGTCTGCTTTATTAGAGGCTTTAGTATTTTTTTAAATTCATTTGCTTTCATGTTAGTCTCTCAATATTGAATTAATTAAATCATCAATCTTATTTTCTTTTTCTTCTTTTATATACATGTTTATAGAGGATGGCATGTTAACTGATTTTGATCCGCCAGACCTGCTCATGTACGCGCCAGGAGTTGATGGTTCAGATACCATATCAAAACATATTAGTTGAAAATCATCTTCAACCATGGTAATCCCTTTCTCTTCCTTGACAGAACCCATGCCACGAGACGAAATCCCCAGTTTACAACCAGATTTGACTAACGCCTTTAAGATGTTGCCAGAAGGTGTGTCGAGCACTTGTATCTTGCCCATTACATTATCACCCTCCCACCACATTTTAGTAACTAAATGGCTAGCATTTTTTAAATTTATAACGCTATCATCTGGATGGTCAAGCTCCCCAAGCGATCTTCTCTCTTGAATAGCTTTTTGGTAATTCTCTATCTCTCTTTGAAGTGTCTCCTTTCGATATACCCGTCCATTACCGTTCTTGGTACCGGCTTTCTGGCATATACCAACAAGATAGACTGCCCCCTCCATTATGTTTCTTTTCTCAGATTCAGTTAGAGAGTGGACAGGGCATCTACCTTCAGGACACAGCTCAAAGTACTCCTGTAACAGTTCTTTAGACATTAGCCACCTTGCACTTTTGGTTGTTTTTTCTTAGCACCTGGATTTGCTTTTACCGTCTTTCCAATCTGTCCTTTGCCGGCGCCGGTTGGACACAAATTCCCAACCTTTCCTCTAACGCCAAACGTTCCTGGTCCAGGTCCATGACCTTGATTCTTTTTTGAGCCTTGTTTATCCATGATTTTTCTCCTTTTTTCATGTTAAATTAAAAGCGGGGCTCACCCCCGCACGAATTTGCTGCCGTTACAGCAACGCCTTACTTCTGCAATATTGCGCCGTTTCATTTTTCATCACCCCCTTGTGTATTTCTAAATTTTAAGCCAAAATCATCCAATATACTGCTTAAGAAATAACTTGTCCCGGCGGACAAACATCCCAAAAGCAAAGCGTTTATTAAATTGTATTCATAGGTAAATAGTTCCGTATGTAGATTGATACTCCACAAAAAAACACCGGACCAAAAGCCAGTGCACAATGGACACTTAAACAGCTCACCGAGTTTCCCCTTCTTAGGTCGCACAGAGTTAAAAATCGAACCATAGACAAGTATGTAAGTTAAACCATACGCGCATAAAATAAAGTATATTAGTTCCACTTTTCACCTATATTCTGTATATGCTATTTATACCATAGCGGGCATATCTTGGCGGAAGTGACCCCTTGGTTTCCCTATGATACTTGTCGGTATCAAACTCTGTATATTCGTCGACTTCGGGCTCTAATAGATTTTTCTCTACTTCTTTTTCAAACTCTTTTTGATTCTTGTAGAATGGCAATTCTTTATCAATAAATTTAGATATTACATAAAGAGCAAACTGTGTTTTTTCTCCATCAGTTGCATCAAGTATTCTAGCTTCCATCGACATAAATATATTACCACCCTGAATGCTCTCAAAATCTACAATACCTTTTCTGGCTAAGAAAGTAAACATCCTATTTTGAGTATCGTATACCTCATCATCTAATTCATCCTTCGGTAGTGCGACTATCTTACTCTTGCCTACAAGTAAAAATATATCAATCTCAGGATGATCTGAGATTATAATATTTCCATCAATAGTTTTTCTAGCATTAAGAAAAACTTTCTCTATCTTTTTTCTATTGAGTGTTATTTGTATTCTTAAAGGCATTTTACTTAAACTCGCTAACAAGAGACTGTATCTTCATAATCTCTGACACTAGATCCTTATTTATTTTCTTCTCTCTATAGGAAGACATCTTTTCTACAATTTTTTGTAGTTTTCCTTTTGTTTGATTATCGGTTTGTTTCATCACACTTACTAAAGAGTTTTTAAGTCTATCGATCTCCTCATATAAGTGCATCTTGAACTCTAGCTCACCGTCTCCAGAAGACATTATATACTTATTCAAAAAAACTTTTTGCTCTTCGTTTAAAACAGATGAATATTCCTCATTAAATTTGCTAATAAAGCTCTTTACAGCTAAATTATTAACATTTGGAAAATGAGACTTTTGTTGTTCAACTGTTAAAAAAGTATCAATTAATTTTTTTTCCATCAAGACTTGTTTTTTAGGTGTTTGACTCTGTTCTAGAACTTGGTTCACAGTGGCCAGTTTTCTATATTTAGCCACAAAATTATTCCAAACACTAGCTCCTAGTGTTTTATTAACCTCGCTTATAAGCTTTGTTTGCGCATCAAATATTATTTTTCTATCAACATCTGTAAATTGTTTTTTTGCCTCAGAAATTAATTTTTCTAAAGTATCAGTGCCTAAACTAGAGGTGTCGTCGAAAGATTTGTAAATGTTTAGATCTTTATTTAAGGACGAACCCTTTTTAAAATGTTTTTTTATAATTTGAAGAACGGAATCATGTCTTTCCATCTTATTTTCTAAAACACACTTAGACATCTCGACTATTAAAGTCTCATATATGAAGGCCGTGTTTCTTTTTTTATTATGGCTATACTTCATTATTTGTCTTCTCCAGAGATTCTATTAGTTTTTTTATTTCATTCTTTTCTTGAAACAAAATTTCTTCTTGGTCATCGTAGTAATTAGATTCTAAATTTTCTGAAAGACCCCTATAAAGTGAGTTGATGTCCTTGGCACCAGGGAATACGTTAGTCATACTAGACCCAGCATAACGACTTCCGCCGGCTGCTTTAAAAGTTTGTCTCTTTCCAGTTCTACGATCGTCTCTTTTCGCGACATACCTTTTACCCTTAGAGCGTGGCGTTAAATAACCCTCATCTCTTTTCGCTGGTGGGGGAGGGGTCTCGGCGCCCCCGGCCTCACCTCCTGGTGTGGCGAGTAAGGGCCCTGCTTCTTCAGGGCTAGGCGTGGCGCCACCTTCTGCAGCACCTGGCTCAGGAGTCTCTGGCGCCGGTGGCTCATCAAGTGGTGGTTCGGCCTCAGCTGGCGCTGCACCTCCAACATCCCCACCTAGACCGCCAAGACCGCCGGCTGCGCCGCCCGCTTCTGCGGCAGCTGCCTCAGCAACTTGCTCCAGTGAGAAGTCATGCTTTCTATCGTAAAACATTTCTTTTTGCATTCTTTGGAATTCTTCCTCGCTAACATTGAGAATGTTTTTTGCAACCCAGCGGCGACTAAAGTAACCCTGAGTAGCACCGTCTGCAGCTTCAAACCTAGCCTTCCAATGCTCAAGCTCTTGCAGCTCTGCTAGTTTAGATGGATTATTTAAAGAAAGCTTAAAAGATAGCAGGTCATTGCCACGATATCCCATTGTAAACAAATGTACGACAGCTATTTTTTCTAACTCTGAAACAACTGATCTCTGAAGTCTTTGAATTGTACGCGCAAATCTTATATCCTTTTGTGCTAGAGTTGCTTTATCTTCGTCAGCTCCGTCACCTCTTGACAAATATGACATGGGTATCTTAAGCGCGCTAAATAATTTATCTCTTAGGTATTTAACATCATCAATATCACCGGTGTATTGACCACCACCAACTGTGTCTATTTTAGTATTTGATGCGCCTCCGCGAACAGGTATGTAATAATCCTCCTCTATACTCAAGGGGTTATACCTGAGATCCACCCTGCCAGAACTTGCATCCACAAGCTGATTTCTTTTCATCTGTGTCATAACCCTCTGCATGTACTGTTCAACATCTTGAGGTGGGATATTACCAACGTCAATGTAAAAAACTCTACGTTCTGGCGATCTTACAATTCGATATGCCATCACAGCATCCTCTAGCAAAGTTAATTGGCGCCATATTCTTCTTGCTGGCTCTAAAATAGAAGTGCCGTATGGTGCGAACCTATCATCCCCCAGAATCCGAAAATGGCCGACCTGCCAGTTTTCTAGAGTCAATCCGGCTGAATTCCATTGATACTGAATATAGTTTGGATTTGCCTCATCCTCGCCCTCCAGTCTTTCTAGCTCAGTTGCAGGCAACCCAATAACATTTTTAATTCCTTCATCCTCTTCGATATCAAGATATAAGAAAAAATCTCCATATTTGCACATTGAACGGCTCCAACCGTACAAATTAAATTCTATGTTTAAGATACTATTGAATAGGGTATCTAACACACCTTTTATTTCTTGGTTGCTACATGCTATATCTAAAATAGGCCGATAAACTGATGAAGTGGTCATCTCATCTGCGTATATGTCAAGTGAGGACGCTATTTCTGGAGTGTACTCCATCTGATCAAAGTCAACATAACGATCCATACGATTTTGATTTGCATAATAATCAGCCTGGAGAGCACCATACACCTCTCCATACCTAGAAGTTTTGAATTCTTGTCCTGAAGCGCTTCTGAACCTAGTCTTATATTTGTCAAGATATCTTCTTTTGAGCTGACGTGTGTCCTGCCGGCGATATTTGACTAATGGTCCAGACAATAACTTAGTTAGCTGCCTATAAAGCTTGCTGCCTGGATTTCTAGAATTCTTTTTGTATGTTTTGTTATTAGGTGGCGCCATGTTTTATCCTTTCAATAACCACAGAAAATCTTTATATTTTTTTTCTGTGTTATTGATGTTATTGTCTCGTTTTACTTTCTCATATGCTATCATACCTGGCATGGAAGTGTTCAGCATTTTATTAGTGCTACTCATAGAAGATAGAAAAGCTTTCTGGTAAGCTTCTACTCTTTGATTACTAGTGTAAACTGTGTCTTGAATCCAGCAACCAATTGCACATGCCATTACCAGGTCATCATTGTGTTTTTTCATAGCTTGAGGTTTTCCATTGTGCCATACAAAAGTCTTCATTTCGTTAAATAAACGTCGAGACTTAATTGTAATTAGTTTATTTCTAACAAACTCTTCTAATTTCGCTACTATCAATGGTCTGGTTTTGAGAGTTGTGGTAAACCCAGGCACCACACCAGTTGATTCTGCTAAATAAGACTCAACATGCTCATGAGTTGATTTTCTAGAATAGTATATATTTGGATAACCAAACTCTTCTAGTTTGCTAAGCACAGTCCAGCCCACAGAATTGTTCTCTACAACAATCATACAACTACCATATTCCTTCGCTGTCTGATGTAGAAGATCAGCAAATAAATCAGGGGTTGCTTTTCCTTGATATTCTGCAATTATACGATTTTGCTCTAAATTGAATATATGAAAAGTTGAGTAGTCTTGACCATCACCGCGAGCGACGTCTGCTGTTATAAAATAATTACTTTCGGGGCTATATTCTTCCCAGATCCAAAGGTTTCTGTCGAAACCGGTCCTGTACTTAGGGTCACACAGCCCCTGCTCTATTAATTTCATATTTTCAGGGTGAAAAACAGTCTCTCCTGACATATTAAAATTACATTCAAGCTCTTGAGCAATTTGTCTTTGAGACATATTTTTTGTTTCTTTATCAAACCACTCTCGATCACGATCTGGATGTACATCCCACGGCAAAGTAACAAGACGAAAGTCATTGGCAGATATCTGAGCGTCAACACAAGTCTTATGAAACCAATTGCCAACACCGTTAGGTGTAGAGAGAGCAATACAGCGTCCACCAGTTGACAAAGTGGGATATAGACCAGTCCAAAGTTCTTCGAGGCCTTCGACATGCGCGGCCTCATCGATAACAAGCAAAGAAAGCGCTTCGGAACGACCTGCGTCACTGCTTGTTGAACTAGCCTTTATTTGAGAACCATTTGAAAGCTCAAATGATGTTCTATTGTCAATAGATATACTAGCGATCTTCATCCATTCAGGCAGGTATTTATGTATGTTTTTAACTTTCTTTACTAGGTTAGCTGCAGTGCCAAACTTTGTCGCAATAACAAGTACATTTTTATCGCGATGAAACATCATCAACCAAGCAATATATGCAGCTGCAATAGTTGATATACCTAACTGGCGCGCTTTCAAAATAACTGTGAAGCGATGATCATTGAAGTCGTTAACTAGATCTGTTTGAAAATCATAAGTCTTAAAAGGTATCAATCCCCTCATTGGATGCGATATTCTAGCGTAATTATTAATAAAATAGACCGGGTCCTTACCAGAGCGAACTATTTCTTTTAATACCTCTTCTTTCGTTAACGAAAAAGACATATCTAGCCCTGGGCTTTACGCTTATCATTCTTTGCTCTCTTTCCTAGGTCTCCTAGCTCCAAGAAAGCTTTAAAATTGTTTTCTAGATTTTCTCTAGATGGCTCGTCTACACTTTCTACGCCGTCCATGCTTGTAATATCATAAAGTTTTTGAGCTGTGACATCTACTCTTTTGCGACTTGTTGAGAAAACATTTGCATCGACTTCGCC
>MDSZ01115707.1_pt1 | contig 10073 bp, 8 predicted proteins | sample 811201 | NCBI WGS metagenome assembly MDSZ01 (sample SAMN05326647, study PRJNA326480) | marine metagenome | isolation source: seawater | place: Indian Ocean: North | collected 2010 | reverse complement strand
GAGGCGAAGACTAATCTTTGTCTCATCCTTGATCTCCTGTTTGGTTATAATTTATAAAATTATTCAAGAGTAAATATTAAGTGACAAGATTTTTTTTACAACGTGATCCCATTCTGCACGATAAGTGTACCTGTTTCAGCAAGCAGTGTCAGGCCGAAATGTGCAGCACAAATTGTTTCTCAAACGGAGTGTGCAACAAATATCTGGGAAAATGTGTTTGTTTCGAAAAATACAAAGGTAAATATTGTCAAGAGCTGATCCCATACACGATTCCACGGAAGCAAAGTATTAAGATCACATTATTGTGGGGTACTACGGGAGAGCTTCGTGAGGGTGTTGATCAATTTTTACTTGACAATAGCTTCAACCCTGTGGAAAGTGGCGAAATACAGTTTATAACGAAAACTATCGTTGCCATAAAAGAGACAAAAGCATTGAATTTTAGGAATAAAAGCGAAAAAACATGGATAGAAAAAGTTCAAAGCAACTTAACTATGGAGGAAGACGATGCTAAACGATTTTATTTTAGCTTATCAAGAGAAAGTCAAATGAAACGGTATTTAGGTACAACAAGCGAAAGCGATAGAGAAAAGATAACGTGGCTAGCGGTTGAATTCCATTTAAATGTATCCAAACATACTCCACCGTTTACTATGTACACAGATCATTACTGGAAATGGAAACAGTTTGTTTACAAGTTGAATTTAAGAGCTCCATCTACAGTCGGAAAAGTTGTTATGATTTCAGACTCCTGGACAGCTATGGATATTACGATTGGTATCATAATCAGTACAATTGAATCGTTCGTTACTTCAAATGCCATATGTTTCATATCGGTTTTACTTTTCACAGGAGACATTGCATTGTCTATTCTTACGATGGTTGCCATTCTTTTGATAGTCATAACTTTGTTGGGAACTTTACTTGGCCCTGCATTTAACTATACTTTTGGTGCGATAGAAGCCGTAGGTGTCACCGTTTTTATCGGAATGTCCGTGGATTACGCCTTGCATATTGCGCATGGTTATCATAGTTCGCAGCATAAAACAAGACTGGAAAAAGTTCGTGCGACTCTAACTCATCTTGGAGTTTCAATTCTAGGTGGCGCCATAACAACAGGGGGCAGTGCAGTTTTTCTCTTGTTTTGCAAAATTTACTTTTTTTTACAACTTGGAACCATGATGCTGCTAAACACAACATATGCACTTATATACTCATTAGGATGGCTTTGTTGTATGTTAATTATCATTGGGCCCACTTCGAACATTTGCTACATATACTTCTACGCGAAGCTTCCTCTTGTCATTCTTATGTGGATAGGAAAAAAAATGTATTCTATTTTAAAACGATGCAACTGCAAATGTGTAAATAAACCACGAGCAACAGATTCAGATTCAGAAAGTGAATCAGAGACAGATTTTATATGATTCGTGTACTAGCCTTCAGAAAAAGTATTTTTTTTTATTAAATTTTAAGCAAAGTTCAACAAAAATAAATAGCAAAGTCAATTAATTTAGTGCTCTGGCAAAGTGTCAAAATGTAGCAACTCTATATATACAATGTAGCAAGGTTTTCGACTATCAAGTGGCTGATGCTCTCCTCTGAGCAGTGAAAAGTCCATCTCCTTCCGTGAACACCAAGTTGTCCTGATTAATGCGAGCTGGCCTGTCAACTTCTTCTTCCACTTCAACCAGCTCTCCAACCAACTCTACTGTACGATACTTACATGAGCACAAATACCTCATTATGTGGAGTATCAGGTCCAGTGGTAATGCAAAGGTTTCTTGCCTCATGCGTTTTTCCAAACGATTCAGAACTCCCAGGAAAGCAAATAAAACCTCTTTTCTGACCGGTTCGTATCCAATAACGACTTTTTCTAGCAATTTCTGTTTGAGAAAATCATCTTTGATTCTTACAAAATCTTTACGGTCAATGAACACCTTTTCCAAATTGCAATTTCTATGCTGTGTAAATGGACTTACCCTTATAGCATCGTACAATAAATCTAACTCCACTTCTTGCAAATCAGTGTTGCATAAATGCAATTCTTTCAGTTGTAGGGCGGTACGCGCATCCCAATCATTTTGTGGCAGCAACCGTCTACTTAACTTCGATCTCAATGCATGGTCTTTCGATAGCTGCACTTGTTGTTTGATTGACTTTTCCGCGTTTTTCAGAGTATCAATAGGTTTGAGCAAAGAACATAGATATTTGAAAGCCTCATTATTATGAAAATCAATGCCTTGCAAAGTTAATGCTTCTGTGTAAGAGTGTTTTTCATTCGTAAAAGACAAATTACGAACTAAGCACATTAAGCCATTGTTTTCTGCCTGTAAACTTCGAGACATTGAAAATCGATGAGTATTCTGATTGAATATATCATTTGCATGATACTCGTTACCTCCACCAAGATTCAAATTTAAATTGTCAACATGACCGTTTCCACCTCCTAGGAGCAATTTCCGTATGCTTTGCCCCTTTGTGAAGATAGCTCCTGAAATTGCCTTTAACGCATCATCATTTGCAAAAAATGAGTTTCGTGTTAGGTCGAGGGTATCTATAGGATAGTTTGACGTTTGTCTAATGACAATAGCTGTAGACAAAGCAAGGGCCGCATTGAACTCAATATTGCAATTTGATAATGCTAATGACGTTATGGTGATGCTTTCTGCCACAGCGTTCGCAATTAGAGTTCCTCCTCGCTCGTGCAGGTTGTTGTGGCTAAACAATACTTGCTGGATGTTGGATTGTTTAAGTGCGTCGCAAATATCTGCAAAAATTTGATAATGGTCAAATTGATTGATGCTTATTCTATTGTTTGAGAAATTCAACTTTTTCAAACTTTTGTTCTCCTTCAAGCACATTGCTAAATTCTTGATGCCGAATGACCAACCAAACTGACACGCTTGGCATGATCCAATGTTTAAGTCGGTCAAACACGTGTTCGTTGCAATGTGGGACATGAATGCTGCAGTGCCTGTAGGCCCAATGCCTTGATTCCCCTCTAAATTTAGCGTTTTTAACGAACACGTTTTTCCATTTGCGACACCACATTCAGACAAGCAGTTTGCAATTTTACGACTTCCGTGAACGAGGAATCTATTGTAGCTCAAGTCTAATTTCTCTAACTGCGGAGATATCTTTAACAACTTCACCACAGCAGCAATTTCTCTATCTCCAAGAAGCGAATCAAAAAATGACACTTCTTTAAACTGCATCTTTTTAGATATAATGCGTTTTAGCAATGGTTTCATTTCAATGTTGCAGCTTTGGGTATTTTTGTTTCTAAATTTTGAAAGAATTCTACTAAAATCCTCGACTTCGTTTTGACCGCCACTATCACTCTCCAATGTATTTGTAGTTGGCAGTGTTCCTCCATCTCTACGTTCCTCAACTAGCGGCTCGCATTCTTCCTCCTTTCTTTCATCCTTTTTTTTCATGTTCGATGCATTGACACATTCCATTGCTTTCGTGTGCCTTTCCACTTCCAATTTGCCCAATACTTTGAGTGCTTACTTCGACGAACGTGGGTGAAGCGCGAGGAGAAAAAGAAAACAAGAAAATAGTACTACTACTGTCTTTTATTTATTATTGTTGTTGTTGTATGTTGACGATCGATGATGATAATATTGATGAATTCAACACAAACAAGAATAAATAATAAGAAGAAGAACAATAACAATGAGAGAGAGGATAATAAAATACTCTATGTTAGACTATGTAATAACAGAAGAAAAGAAGAAGAAGGGTGGCGTAAATACTCTGATGAGAAAGGCAAGAGTACGCACGTCAAAAATCGACAAGGCAACGGTTTGGTTTCTTCTTCCTCTACCGAGAGCACTTCGCAAAATGAATTTTTTGGTTCCTATTTCATAGGCATATAAAATGTAGTATACAAGTATAAGAATAAGGCTCTCACATTAAAAATAGACCATTATTTTTGTTTTATTTGTGCGTAAGTGGATTTCTTCCTTCAGTAAATTGCCATGCAAGGTACAGAATTACAGCACACTTATTGCTCCGTATCATGGAAATTCTTCTTTGCTAATAATAATATTATTATAGACAACCATCTTCTCCACGTTTTAGTACTACTCTGCTACCACTACTGCTAGCACAGGACCAACAAATGGACATCGATCAATGGTGGTCGGTATGACACACGCAAGAGGGTTGTCCTCGTACGGACACGATCACCTATTCACACTTCTTCTTCTGAAAGAAAACCTTTATAAAATGAGTTACAGTAGCTATGACCCACAGGCGGCGCAGCAAAGGCGCATGCAACAAGAGGTGCAACAGATGCAACAGCAAGCGATGGCGACCAGTATGATACAAGCACTAGCATCGCAGTGCTGGGATAAGTGCATCACCAGAGCAGACTCCACTATTAGCTCCAGAGAAACTGAGTGCGTCGCAAATTGTGCTGGTCGATTCATCGACACGCAAAAGTTTGTTATGGGTAGATTGCAAAAGCAAAGCCAGAAGCACGCATAATTTTCCTGTAGGAACGCAAGCACATTTTTTTGAGAGTGGAGAAAGCGCTGGTCCTTGTTTTGTCGCTGTGCGTAAAACAGAACGAACCACGAAGTGACTGCCGAAAGCATAGCAGCGAAATAGCAGCAAAAATTAAAAATAATGTTCGAATTATTTCACACAGACACTTATAAATATGTATATTATGTACATAACACTCAGCCATAATTAGTTCCCCGGAATCGAAAAACATTAACCTTCAGTAATGCTTCTTGATTTGATACTTGTTCCATCCCGTGATTGGGTGCGTTTCCTTGCTACATTGTTCGTCCTCCTTCCAAATCTTAATCGTTTTATCGCCTTCACAAGTAATCAAGCGGCTTCCACTTCTATCAAAAGTAGATGCATATATAGCAGCTTCTCCATCAATTGACCCAGGCTGATTCTTTGTCAATGTAGACTGAAAGTTGTATCCACTATCCCAGTCCCAAAAGTTTATGGATCCGTCATCGCCACCGGTGAACATGACGTTGTCTTCATTTATTGAGATCGTGTTGATGATCGAATCGTGGCCATCAAAGTTGTCCAAAAAATGACCTGCCGGAAAATGCCACTTCTTAATGCTATCCGCAGAAGCTGAAGCAAATGTAAATTCAGTGGGATGAAGTGCTAATGCGCGTACACCTTTCTTGTGATTCGTCAGCGTAGCCATAGACTTTCCAGCTGCCAGGTCCCACAAACGTATAGTGCTATCCATTGACCCGGTCACAATTTGAGGGTCGCTCCCTTGGCACAGAATACTACTTACTGCACCATCGTGACCACCAAGCAAATGGACCTGCTTTTTTGTTCGGATGTCCCACACTCGTGCAGAAGAGTCACGAGAACCAGATATCAATAGGTCCAGCGTTGGGTGCAGGGCTACACTGTAAACACCACTTAAGTGCCCATGGTAATGTCTTAGGATTTGGTTTGTTTCTAAATCCCAACATTTCACCGTCCGATCATCGGATACCGAAAACATGTATGGATGGCGCGGCGAGACGACCAAACCACGAACTGTATTAATGTGATTAGTCAACGTAAGTTTCAATTTGCCAGACGCAAGGTCCCATATCTTGATGGTACGATCAGCCGAGCCAGTTGCAAACCACTCGTTGCCAGGCTCCACGGCAACGCATCGAACCCAGCCCAAGTGTCCGCTGATAACTCGCATCAACTTCCACTGCGGGTGCCATTTTGGCTCTTGCTTCATCATGTTACTCTCCCGCCTTAAGGCTACTGCTAGAGTCTTTGTTTCCTCTGTTTTAGTACGTTTGTTAAAAGCAGACGTGGCCCTTTCTACGGCTGTAGCATTCGCAGTGTCCACTTGTATTATAGCTGTCTCACCGTCGTCTGTTGGCGCTAGTTTACGCTTATTAACAGTCTTCGCTGCCGAGGGCCTTTTCTTCTTTCTATGTACTCCAGCTTCGCCTTTGGCTTCATCGGGCAAAGGACCACTAGGGTGCAAATCCTTTACTGCTCTATATTCATCAAAAACTTTGGACATCAAATGGACTTGGTGACTCCTCACGTGAATTGGCAGGGCACTTCTACTAGTTTTGGATTCATCAGAACTATTGGGGAACATCAAATCCGTATTGTCTTGTGATCTCTCCAATAGCACTTTCAGTTTGTCAATTGCTGACTGCCTTGCTGCCATGCTGAAGACTGTTAGCCGAGTCAAATTCCTTTGCAACACTGAGAAATAGAGTGCCGAGCTCTGCTGGAGCGAATGAGATAGCTGAGGCCGTTGACTCCAGCGTGGTAACAGCAACAGATGAGCGAAGCCAATGCGACGTAGGAGAAGAAGAAGGGACGTGGTGGTGGTGGATGGTGATAGTGTGGTGGCAGTGGTGGAATTATCATTACAACACACCACTATTATTAATCGTAGTATATCATATTGAGATAATAATAATTGAGCACAAAAGAATGGATGGCAACACAAGCTAAATAAAGCATGATGGGGAGATAGAGTTGAAATAGGGTTTATGTTACCTTAAAGTAATAAGGGTACAAACTTCATCATCAACCAGGCCACATCTGTTGCCTTCGCCAAGTCAATCGCGGAGGATTTGCGAGATCTCGAAGTGCCTGAGGATCGCTTTGTGCACCTATAGCGACCATCTCCATTTAGATCCGCACGTGATGTTTTTCTTTCTCGCAATCCAGGCTCACAAGGTTAGCGTCTTGCTGAACTTCTGCTGGAGGTGTAGCCACTTCTTCGTGTATTCAGTCGTCCATTTCCAATTTTTTCCATCAACGTATCTAATTTCGATTCAATGTTGCCAAGTTTCTTTTCCGTTTTTTCCCGTTTTCTTCTTTCATCTTTTAGCATTGTTTTCAACATTTCTACTTCTGTCTGTGACGCTGTAGCGTCACCTCGGCTTGAGCGGCGTGCACTGGAGCGTGCGGTGGAGCGAACGGAACGCTCAGTTGGTGGACGGCTACTGCGTGCAGAATCCCTTGGTGTACTATATCTAAATGGTTTGGTACTTATAGATGCGGAAAATTTCGATGCCTCTAATTCGTTTTTCTTCTTCCGCTGTTCTATTTTCTCTGGCGTCGTATTCAGCATATGCATCATGGCCTCAGGCACTAGAGTGCCCGTGACACCCATCATGGTTCGTCGTAAGCCGATGCTTCCAGATGCAGTGTCCGGACGCTTCACGTGACAGTTGCTTTCTTGTACTACAAAAGTCTTCCATAGCAGGTCTCTGTTCCATGGTGTGTCATCTGGATTTCCAGTGTAGAACTTCGTGCTGTCGCGGGTTGGACGTTTTGTTTTAGGGTCTTCTGTAACTTTCCAATAGTCTGGCCCTGCCAGTGGTGTCCCAAAAGACATTCTTCCGAAGTTGGTGTTGACGTTGGGCACAAACAGTCAAGACGTAGACAAGTAGCCCACGTATACTTGGTATATATCGCAAAGACTTACGCAACTCTGGGGTTACAAATGCGTAGTGCAATAGCCGTGAACTTCAAGCGCGAATGTATGCGGTATTCATTTACGTTGGACGAGGGTTTCAACACAGGTTGCACGAAGCATTCCGCGATTAGTTCATGTATTATATTTGTTGCATCGTTGTTGTTATTGTTGTTGTTGTTATTCATCATAATAATAAATAATAATTCTTCTAGACTATTTATTTATTAATTACTTTTCAAGTAGTTTTTATATCGTAATTATAATATAAAATATTATTGGGAGCATGGGTATTGATGCGCATTATATATTTATGATGCGTAGATCAACATGCCTTGCCACTATCGCATTTCAATAGTGAACAGTTCTACCCCAGAGGAATCCGAGGAGACAGCATTTTGGAAAACGGATAACAAAAAATAAAAAAATGCTGTCGTTCTTCCTCGATCCTTGACTATCATCCGTCCTCGTGAAGGCGAGCATGTACTATTGTACTCTAAAAACCTAGATCCCCTAGTTCATAGCAACTCCCCTTCTCCTCCGACGGATCGTCCAGCAACACAGCACGTAGAACGACGATACATAGGCAAGGGTGTAAGCCTCAACGATGTGATAATGGTATTTTCCGTATATTAATAAGTAAAAAGAGAAATCTGTTTTGTTTTTTTTTTTGAAAAGGCGGCAGAACCAATTCAAATGGCAGTGCTGGCAATACTGCCTATCATTGACGGCAATAGACTACAGAGGACATTGTACATGAACTCGCCTAGTGTTGTAAATAGAGTAACACAAATTTCAATTCACATATTATTATTATTTATTATTAATTATGTAGACAATTTCATCATCATCATTATTTATTTATTATTATTATCATTTATTTATTACAACAGCACATCATTAAAATTTATTTATTATTTTTGTTGTAGTTGTGTTGTCGTTCTTCTTTGTTGTGTTGTTTGGTGTGTTGTTGTGTTTTTTTTGTTAGTACTGTCGCTCCGTCACTAGCCATATATGCCACTCCACTGGGCGAGCGCAGTTACATGTGCAAGGCAATCTGGTTCATTGGCTTATCCGCGGGTCGTCGAAAGTCCAGGAACAATAGAAAGAGATTTGAATCCAAATCGCCCCCCTGCACAAGCCGGATAGTTACTCGTTTGTAAAGTCGTGCGCGCGTTCGCAGCGTGGATATCTTGTAGTGTTAAAACAGATGTCGGACTTGAAAGTAAGAGACGGTAAGAATGGTGGCGTCAAAGAAAATGTGGTGCAAAATGCCATCAGCAGTAATGGAAATAATAAAACAAGCGAAGGATGGGTTACAGTGCAGAAAAAAGAAAAGCCAGAAAAGCAAAGATTTGCAAGGAAAGGTCGACATGGTCTGGCATGGCGTGTCCCTCACGACTCAACGCGTGGAAAGAAAAACTTGGTAAAGAAACAAGAAAAGAAAAAGAAGCTGACTGACAGCAAAGACCCACAAGTAAACCAAGGACGGAACAACGTCGATTTTGGCAAGGATGCCGCAGTCGACGAACAAGAAGCATTGCCAAACGAAAAGCACCCCATTAATACGAATGGTACAAAAGTGCCATCAAAAAGCTCTTGGGCAGCTGCCGTTCTTCGTGGCACAAAGACCAAGAAGGGTAGTAGACTCGACAAGAGCGAAAAAGCGCGCCGTGAAAAAAAATATCCAGGCCACTCAGGCGTGAAAAATTCGGCCTCATCATCTTCGACACCTAAACGAGCGGCACGAATGGCAATTCCTACTTCAAAACGACCGAATGAATCGTCGGCGCAACAACATCAATCTTTACGGCGCAGTAGTAGTAATAGTGAAAAGCTGCGCTTGAGAAAGCAACTGCAATCCATTCTTTTTCAAAATGTCAACCAAGCAGTCGATGAATTGTATTACATTTGCGAATTTGACAGTGAAATTGAGAGCGCAACTGCTGCGCTAGAGCTGATGACCGGGTGGCGCGATAGTTTTCAAACTCTAGTTGACACTGTTAAATTGCAAAAGGAATACGAAGTTTTGGTAAATGACATTGGCGACAGTAACAATGCATCTATTGAGGATAGTTCCGGTGGCTTGGAAAAGTCGGGTTCTGCATTAAAAAAGAAAGGTAGTGTTGCATGGGAGATTAAGAAGAGCTCTCCTTCGACATTAAGTGGAATAAACCAAATCGTTGACTCCGTACTAAAAAGAGCAAATAAAGCTTCCTCCCAGCAGTCACAAAAAATTATTGCATCCCTAGAGCCGTATGACGGACCCAACAAAACCGCATCAACATGCACATCCACTTCAAGGCGAAGTGTTGGAATCGATATTTCCGAGAATAGCAATGAAGATGGGAATGGAAGTGAGAATGACGGACAAATCCAGAAGAAGCAGGAAGTCATCACCAGTTTGAGTGGTGTGTATGACGATGACCAAACTTTAAGCCAGAGTCGTTCCCCGGGTACCTTGGAGAAGAGTCAAAATGCTCAAGACATCCAAGAAGATAACAAATTCAAGACCAATAAAAAAAGCAATAGCAATAATGCAACTACGCAGGTCTTAGAAATGTTGCGCTTGGACAACACAACGGCTCTATGGGGTGATATGATGATGAGTGAAGATGAAAGTGATGAGGCT
>MDSZ01118962.1_pt1 | contig 10074 bp, 20 predicted proteins | sample 811201 | NCBI WGS metagenome assembly MDSZ01 (sample SAMN05326647, study PRJNA326480) | marine metagenome | isolation source: seawater | place: Indian Ocean: North | collected 2010 | reverse complement strand
TGGCCAAGAGGTGAAATGGGTAGTTTACCTGCTGACAGTGAACAGTTTATGTTGATTGAACATTTGGCAGATGAGCTGGAGAAACTAACTGAAGAGATAGAATCAGGACAGGCTCCATTTGATCAACAACAGAAGCTAACACTTGAGTTTTATGAAAAAAGAATCAATCAGCTGGAAGATGCACATGAGAAAATTAGAAACGATCTCATGGATATGATTCATCAAATGAATAATATTACTGCAACAAAGGGAAACTCTAAACACACAGGACACTAACATGGTCGGAGAATTTTTTATACTCCTTATGTTCTTAGGAACACCTTCAGAACTACAGGAGTTTACAATTAGGGATGGGTTGAGTGAGTGTTTACGTACAAAAAGAACGATTGAACGTAATATAAGAGGCGGTAAGTCAGTTGAATACAACGGTACAATGAGATTGGCTTGCAAAGAATTAAAAGTGGAATACGACGACAAGTTTAACATTATTAGATTCGTCGATGGTAAACCAGAAGCATAAGGAAACACTATGGCCGAGACATCAGACTCGAACGCAAAACGCTTAGATAGAATCGAGGAAAAGCTCGACAAGCTTGCTGACGCTATGGTGTCTATGGCTCGTGCTGAGGAAAAAATAAACGGTTTGAAAGACGATCACGAGAATACGCGAGAAAGACTTAATCGACTTTCCGCGAAGCTTGATGAAATTCAACGAGCAGTTGATAATAACTCAAGAACTATATCGATTATAAATAAATTTTTCTGGATATTTGTTACTGCAGTTTCGGCTGTAGTTGCAGGTCAATTCTATATGGGATAACAAAGGAGTAAGCTCATGGATATAGATGAAGTTAAGGGCATCGCTCAAGTGTACATGAGCATGCAAGAAAAAGCCAAATACCCGCATATGATGTATGATCCAAAAACGGGTAAAGAGGTTGAAGCCAAAACACCTGAAGATCATGAAAAGTTGGCTAAGATGGGTTATACCCATGATAAGCCAAAAGAAGACGCGTCGAATGACAAGTCTGACGATGGTGAAGGTTTGGACAAGGTTGATAAAAAAGCCTTGAAAAAGAAGTTTAAGGATCGTAAAGATAAAGACATCGATAACGATGGTGACACTGACGATTCTGACGAGTATCTTCATAAGAAGAGACAGGCTGTTTCAAAAGCTATTAACGATGACAAGCGCCAGTTTGTTGCAGCAGCTAAAGCTGCTAAGGAAAAGGGCGAAAAGAAATTTACCTTTGCCGGTAAAGAGTATGACGTTAAAGAAGCCTTGGACGAAGACAAGCAGATGTATGTATATCACATCCGTGATGTCACCAAAAAAGAAGGCAATGTTCATGCCCGCAGCAAGATGGAAGCTCAAGTCAAAGCAAAGGACAATGGCTATAAGTCTCCTATGTCTGTGATTATGAAAGGTCCTTACGTTGCAGAGGAAACTATGAACGAAGATAAGAAAAGCCATGCTGCTTCGCCGAAAGCAGATATGGTAGAGCCAGAAACAGACGGCAAGAATGCCAAGTCTGTAGCTGACAAAACTAAAGAAATCATGAAGATGCATAAGAAGGGTGAAGTTAAAGATTACCCTGCTGACACCAATGATTACGGCGACAAAAAAATGAGTAAATCAAAAGAACCTAAAACATTAAAGGATGTAAGAAAATGATTCAAAAACCGGGTTGGCTTGAAGAAGCTATTGCAAAACCAGATGGCTATTATACTGCTAAAGGCGAGAAACTGAAAGGCGCTGATCTTTCTCCAGAACATATCGCTGAGTGGAATGGAACAGCTGCACCTGAACCGCAGCAGTTGAATGAAGCTCCTTCGACTAAGAGTCTAGACGATATGTCAAAGAAAGAACTTGAAGCGCTTGGTAGACAACACGGCATTGAGCTTGATAGACGTAAGAAGAAAGACGATCTAATTGAAGAGTTGAACGAGGTCATCGAAGAAGAGTAATAGATAATCAGGTAAGGAAATTTTTTTACCTGAGGATACTATGAAATTATTTGATAAACTAACCAACTCTAATTTCTTACTTTACGCGTCACAGCATTATAATAATCGCCAATGCACGTCAATGGAAGAATTTAACGATGACATGCAGAGGTTCAAGTATCTCAAAAGATTGTTTAAGAGATACTCGACATCAGGGGATTTGCAAGAGAGGTTGATACTAAATCACATTATCGTGATTAACAATGTGTTTGGTATTGATGCAGCTACAAGAATGCTGTTCTTTAAAGTTGAAGAACAACATTATCCGGCTCTTAAAACCTTTCTTGTTTACCTGAATTATTTAAAAGAAGATGTACATATTGATGTGCCTCTTGACCCAAGAATAGTAGAAGTATTGAGAGGAATTTAATGGGGATCATATCAAGAGCAGCGGATACTTACTATACGTATCGTTTTTTGAAGACCCTTGTTACTCCATGGAACAAGATGAAAGCTTACGATCTAGGCTTGGTTGATGAAAACGGAAAGAAGCTCCGTAGCCCTACAACACCAGAGGAAAAGTCTGAATATTCGCTTTTCCATAGATTGGTGTTTAACATAAAGAGAATTATCGGTAAGCTGCCTTTCGGTAAGTCAAGGCTTGCATCATACGCAGCTGCACTTTTCTTATTGAAAGAGCACACCGGCATGAGTGACGAGCAACTCGCAAAAGCGCTCGATGAAGCAGGCGAAGATGATCCATACAACGATCTCGTAAATGAAGACGTTCAATGGTATCAAACTGAAGAAGGACATCCTTTCCCAGGTGAATATAAGCTTACTTCAGATATAGCTTCACCGCTTACAGGTGAGATTATTGCAATGGAAAATACGAAAGTGATTGTGCATGAAGGCATTGAACCATCTGGTCATGTCTTTAATAAACCAATCTACGAAGTTGACCATAAAGCAACAAAACAGAAAATATTTGTTTGTATAAATGACATCACGAGATAAATAATAAAGGTTTACAAACATGGCAAACTATGGTATAATAAAGGTAATTTAAATGAAAACGTTTATTGATCTCAGAAACGAATATAAAAAGAAAAACAAAAAAGACGTCGAGGAAGTAGCAGCCAACTCAGTGGCTGGCGGCGGTGTTGATTTGACACCCGGCATCCGGAAACAGGACGGCCGGCATAAGTACTCAATCGGAAAAATGTTCCGAAGAAATGAAGGAAAAAGATAATGTTATCACTATTAGGATCAGTATTAGGATTTGCAGGTTCCGCAGTACCCGCTATTACAGATGCCTTTGCAAAAAGGCAGGATAATAAACAGGAACTTGAAAAGATGAAGCTCATGGCAGAGCTTCGAAAAGGAGGGTACGATCACGACATTAAGATGTATGAAACAATGGGAGCTGCTGAAGAACACAAGCGCCTCATTGAACACGATGTGGCGATCTCACAGACAGGTGGCTGGATTTCTGGCCTACAAAGATCTGTAAGACCAGTAATCACATATGCATTCTTTGGTCTGTTCTGCGTCATTGAGATTACGCTTCTTATGGGAGCAATCGAAAAAGGCACGGATTTCGCAGAGGCCATTAACCTACTCTGGGATGATGAAACAAAAGCAATTTTTGCTGCAATTATTTCATTCTGGTTCGGCTCGAGGGCCCTCGAGAAATCCCGAAAAAAATAAATAATAATTCCAACTTAACAACCTATATATCATTAGCAGGAGAGATTCATGGCTAGTAACCATTTGCCGACTCTTTATCAAGAGTTTATTCACTTGTCACGTTATTCAAGGTGGCTACCAGAAAAAGGAAGAAGAGAAACGTGGGGAGAAACGATCGATCGTTACTTCACTTTCTTTGATGAGCATCTTAAACAGATGCACAACTACGAGTTAAAACCAGCACTTCGAAAGAAGATTGAAGAAGCTATTTTGGAGTGCAAAGTAATGCCTTCTATGCGTTGTCTTATGACAGCCGGTGAGGCATTGCATAGAGAAAATATTGCGGGTTACAATTGTTCGTATGTAGCAATTGACCGCGTTCAAGCTTTTGATGAAATCCTATACGTGTTAATGAACGGTACCGGTGTAGGATTTAGCGTAGAAAGACAATTCGTTTCAAAGCTACCACGTGTAGCTGAGGAGTTTTATAAGACCGATACAGTCATCCCTGTGTCCGATAGTAAACTGGGATGGGCAAAAGCTTTTAAGGAACTTATTGCACTACTCTACTCTGGTCAGATTCCTACGTGGGATCTTTCCAAAGTTCGTCCCGCCGGTGCCCCACTTAAAACTTTTGGTGGTAGAGCATCAGGCCCAGAACCTCTAAATGGTCTTTTTCTGTTTGTGACTGAGATTTTTCAAAAGGCAGCTGGTCGCAAGCTAAGTTCAATTGAATGTCATGATATTGTTTGTAAGATTGCAGAAATCGTTGTTGTAGGCGGTGTTCGTCGTTCAGCATTGATTTCGTTGTCAAACCTTTCAGATGATCGCATGCGTCATGCAAAAGCAGGTCAATGGTGGGAGCATGAAGGACAACGCGCTCTTGCTAATAACTCTGCTTGTTATACCGAAAAGCCTGACATGGGTGTATTCATGGATGAGTGGAAAGCTCTTTATGACTCCAAGTCTGGTGAAAGAGGTATTTTCAATCGTGCGTCTGCTACTGAGCAAGCAGCTAGAAATGGTAGACGTAACGTAGAAGGCCATGAATATGGCACTAACCCATGTAGTGAAATCATTCTTCGTGACCGTGAGTTCTGTAATCTTTCTGAGGTTGTCGTAAGACCAACCGATACAAAAGAAACACTTATGGAGAAGGTTGAGCTTGCTGCTATTCTTGGTACTTTCCAGTCTACTCTTACAAACTTTAAATATGTTTCGAGTGCGTGGAAAAAGAATTGCGAAGAAGAAAGACTTCTTGGTGTTTCAATCACAGGCATTATGGATAACCCTTTGACAAATGGTAAAGAAGGCGATCTGGAACAGCTTCTCAAGGATCTTAAAGAGAAAGCGGTGAAAGTCAATGCTAAACTTGCTAAAGAAATTGGCATTCCTCAGAGTGCCGCCATTACGTGTGTTAAACCCAGTGGAACTGTTTCACAGCTTGTGGATGCAGCTTCTGGTATTCACGCTAGGCATAACCCTTACTACATTAGAACTGTACGAGGCGATAAGAAAGATCCGCTTACGAAAATGATGGTGGATTTTGGATTCCCTGTTGAAGATGACATGATGAATCCTACTCATACTTCTGTGTTTTCGTTTCCAATGAAAGCACCGTCGGATGCAGTATTCCGTACAGAAATGACAGCCATTGAACAACTTGAGTTGTGGCTGGCATATCAAAAACATTGGTGTGAGCATAAGCCATCTGTTACTATTTCTGTTAAAGAAAATGAGTGGATGGAAGTAGGAGCTTGGGTGTTTGACAACTTTGAATGGATGAGTGGTGTATCATTCTTGCCGTTCAGTGAGCATACATATCAACAAGCACCTTATCAAGATTGTGATGTAGATTCCTACAAAGCTATGCTTGAAAAAATGCCAAAAGACGTTGACTGGTCTGCGCTTGCTGCCTATGAGCAAAGCGATATGACTGTCGGTTCACAAGAACTTGCATGTGTTGCAGGAGCATGTGAAATTTAATGAAGGTAGAACTTTGGACAAGAGAAAGTCCCCCTTGCGCTTATTGTGAAGTTTCAAAAAAACTTTTAGAGAGCAAGGGGATTTCTTACATAAATAAAGTTATCGGACGAGATATCGACCGAGATTTTGCAGTGAATAGCACAGGACAAAAGACTGTTCCTATGGTTTTTGTTGATGACCAGATGATCGGTGGCTTCGAACAACTTCGAAGCTATCTACTGTCAAAAGACTTATCATAGGAGGAAGTCATGGAGGAGTGCGCATACTGTGGTTGTCAATTCAGCATAAAGTTTGAAGATGATGACGATGATGTATACTTTTGTCCATCGTGTGGTCAAGAGTTCGACGAAGATGACGATTACGAAGAGGACGAGTTCGATGAGTATGAGTAAGCAAAGTAAGTATATTCATATACGAATGTCTCAACTCAAAGAAGATATGCTCAAAGCAAGTAATGAGCATGATAAAGCCTGGTATAACCGGTGCATACAGGAACTGGATTGGGTCTTGCAAATGGATAAGAAGCCAACACACAATTGCTATATGGAACGCACCGATGGAGGTAAAGAAATATGGACATGATCATTAATAAATATCTTTATGTGGTATTACAATGAAAAACCTTTTAATGAAACCCCTGAAGCTTATCAAGGCTTTGTTTATGAAGTTGTGGAGCTTGATACGGGCATGCGGTACATTGGTAAAAAGAATTTTTGGAAGCCTAAAGTACTTCCTATTACTAAGACACGTCGTCGTAGAGTACGTACTCGTGTTGAAAGTGATTGGAGAAAATATTATGGGTCCAGTGAAAAAGTTATATCACTGGTTGAAAGCAAAGGTGAAGAGAAATTCAAAAGGATAATTCTCAGACTCTGTAAGACTAAGGGTGAGATGTCATACTTCGAAGCTAAGCTTCAATTTGAAAATGACGTTCTTTTAAACGACCAATACTATAATGAATTCATAGGATGCAAAATACACTCAAGACACCTTGGAGACCTAAGTGGCAGAGATAATTAAATTTCCAAAGCCAATGCGGCCTCCGACAGAAATCGCGTATGATCTTGAGACAGTAAGTATTATCGGCGAAATCATAGAAGATGTTATGGAAGATCGCGGATATGAACTTGATCCTACTATGTTTAATGATATAAAAGTACTTACTAACCTTGCATACGCTGCTGTTCGGAGGCAAGCCAGCAAAACTGAACTTCACCCATTCCATGAAATGATGGAAGAGATGTCAGATGTCATTGATACTGCTGTCAAGTTGGTGAGAGAAGAAAGCAAAACTGAGCCAGCAAACGACAAATAGTTGTTTACTTTTCGTGAAAACTGTGGTATAATATTATAAAATTGAAAAAGGACTAGATTATGATCATACTTGACTACAACGCTATCGCTATTGCTGGTATCATTACTCAAAGAATGAATATTGACGAAGATCTTATTCGTCATATGATATTGAACTCGATCAGAATGTACAATAAAAAGTACCGAGACGAGTACGGTGAAATGATCATTGCATGTGATCATAGTTCGTGGCGACGTGACGTATTTCCAGAATACAAATACAAAAGACGTGAAGGTCGAGACGAGTCAAGTCTTGATTGGACTGAGATCTTTCGTATTATCAATGGTGTACGTGAAGAAATCAAAGAGAACATGCCTTACTATGTTATCCACGAGGAAAGATGTGAGGCAGATGATATCATTGGTACGCTTGTTCATGAGACTCAAGAGTTCGGTAAACACGAACCTGTCATGATTATCTCGGCTGACCATGATTTCAAACAACTACAAAAGTTTAAGAATGTGAAACAATTTAGTCCTACTACAAAAAAGCTTGTAGAAGAAAAGAATCCTCGTGTATATCTTACTGAACATATTCTTAAAGGTGACAGCGGCGATGGAATCCCCAACGTCCTGTCAAATGACGATGTCTTTGTGAAAGGTGAAAGACAAACACCTATGACAAGGAAAAAGATTGATGCTATCATCGCAGACCTCGATGAAGGTGAACTGCTGTATGCTGCATCATGGTATCGCAATTATTGCAGAAACAAAAAGCTTATCGATCTTGGTGAAACACCACAGGATCTAAAGTCAAATATTATAAATAGTTTCGAGAAACAAGATCCTTGGCACAATAAAGGAAAAGTCTTTCCGTATTTTGTCAAGAAGAGATGTAAATTGTTGATTGAATGCATAGAGGATTTTTACAATGCTAAACCCAAATAATCATACGCTTCATGAAGCATTGAGCGATGTAGCTGAAGCGCCAACCCGTGAAGAGAAAGTGCAAAGACTTCACAAGTGGGATTCATATGCACTTAAAATGGTACTCAAAGGAGCGTACGACGATTCCATTGAGTTCCTTATTCCAAAAGGTGATCCGCCTGACATGAAGCTAGGGAGTGAAGCAACTTCTCCAGCTGTAATCCAAAAGCAAGTAAAGAATAACTTCAAGTACTTTGCTAAAGGTGGAGCCGGTGAAAACATGATGGCACCTAAACGAGAAAAGATGTTTATGCAAATGCTATCAATTGTACATCCAGACGATGCACCTCTTCTAGTTGCTATGAAAGACAAGAGATTTCAAGGACTATATAAAGGTGTTACAAAATTGGCCGTTCAAGAAGCTTGGCCAAGCCTTATTAAAGACTAAGCTTTTATATATAATATTATGAACAATAAAAAAGAACGTTCAACAACTCAAGCCTCGTACTGACGTATGAGGCTTTTTTTATTCAAACCCTAGACAAAGAAAGGAGCAACTTCAATTTCTAATTCTAAACCAAGGAGAAAACAAGTGGGTGCTCAAATTGAGAGACTTAAAAGAGATTCTAGAGAACTTCAGAACTATATCAAACGAAAAGAAAGAGAAGGGAATATGGGATTAGTATTTAAACTCCGAAAAAAGCAAGCTTATCTTGATGATAAGATTGTAGAATTTGAAAGGGAATTTGCTGCATAATAATGGTTTACAATCTTCAATAACTGTGGTATAATTATATCTAATTATTGAAGGAGTGATTGATGAATATATTTGTTCTTGACGAAAATCCGCAGCTTGCGGCTCAGATGATGTGCGACAAACATGTTCCTAAGATGATTGTTGAATCTGCACAAATGCTCAGTACGGCTCACCGGTTGCTTGACGGTACGCCCGTCAAGCGGCCATCTAAATCTGGTAAGACTATGCAGACTTACTATTACTTTGGCGACGAACGAGATACGACCTACTATCTCGACGTACACCGTAATCACCCTTGTACAACATGGACAATGGAAAGCCGTGCAAACTACATCTGGCACTACAAACACTTTCAAGCACTTGCCGAAGAATACGAATACCGGCGAAACAAAGTTCATGCTACATGGGAAAAAATTGGTTGGCTTCTTGCCACACCGCCTATAAATATTCCTGCAGGTGAACTTACCGAGTTTGCTCAAGCAATGAAAGCATTTCCGGATTGCATGGTACCCGGCGATGCTGTTGCCGCATATCGTAACTATTATCATCATGCTAAAGAATTTGCTAAATGGGAGTGGCGTCGACCCGCACCTGATTGGTGGCAGGGATATACACCTTACGAAGAAGTTTATGGATGAATTAATTTTATGGCAGTTTCGCCGAGAACTTGTCAAATATATCTGCATAAATAACTATTCAATAGCTCATGCAAGACGTATATTAAACGGAGATGAACATGGAAAAAAATTACGACGACGATCCTGAACCACAAAGGTATTATGATTGGATGTTATGGAAAATGAGGCAGGAACGTAAGAAGTGTCTTGAGATTCTTACACCAACTGCTGCGAGTAGAAAGATCTTAAAACTCGAAAAAGAAGTGGAGGAATTAAAGCATGCCATCGTACAGCTTCAAGAACAACAAAACAGGTGAAGAATTTGATAAGGTAATGAGCATTGCGGATCGTGAGCAATACCTTAAAGACAATCCAAACATTACACAGCTGCTTTCAAAAGCACATATTGGCTATGGATCAGGAAATACACAGGGCGTAAAAGTAGACGATGGATTTCGTGAAGTCCAACAAAAGGTAGCCAAAAATCACCCAGCACATACTATGAAGATGCATTAATGACTAACGGTAAACTAAAACTTCGCATTGAAGACATGCAGGATTTTGAAGCTTTAACTGGTGGACAGAAAAAAGCTATTGATGCATTTGATGATGGTGACAATCTTGTATTATCTGGCTCTGCAGGAACAGGTAAAACATATATGGCATTAGCACTTGCAGTTGAAGAAGCTCTTGAAAAAGACTCACATTATAATAACGTTACGATTGTAAGAAGCATTGTGCCAACTCGTGATATTGGCTTTTTACCCGGTGATGAGGAAGAAAAGAAAGACGCATACACCGGCCCGTATCGAGCTATTTGTACGGAACTCTTTGATGACAGAGATGCATTCCGTAAAC
>MDSZ01175681.1_pt1 | contig 10079 bp, 17 predicted proteins | sample 811201 | NCBI WGS metagenome assembly MDSZ01 (sample SAMN05326647, study PRJNA326480) | marine metagenome | isolation source: seawater | place: Indian Ocean: North | collected 2010 | reverse complement strand
TGGGTTTTGTATAATAGTTCCCCCAGAAGTTGATATACATACTTCAATACAAAATTGGGTAATCGGGGAAGTTCATGAGTAAACCAGTGCCAGGATCTTACATAGACACTCAAGGAATGGGTGCTCCTGCTGATCCTAATTACAAAGGTCCAACAGAACCAGTAGAATATAAACCTATGGTGGTTACACCTCGTAGGTTATTTACTCCTGAGTATGTGAGAGAGTTGAAGATTCTTCTTAATGAAGTATTAGATGAAAGAGAAGGTAAGACTGGTATATCTTACTTTGATACTGAACATTTTAGACACACTGTAGATGATTCTGAACCACCTTATGAGGCATGGAAATGAGATTAGGCATCATGTGTTCTGGGAACGGTAGTAACTTTGAAAATATCGTTCATTCCTGTCCAGATCATGACGTAGTTATCATGGTCTATAATAAAAAGAAAGCAAAAGCAAAGAAGAGAGCAGATAGATTAAATATAAATTCTTGTTATAGTAAGGATGAGGATGAGATCATTGCCCTTTTTGAGGCATATCAGGTAGATCTTATTGTTATGGCAGGTTGGATGAGGATAGTATCTAAAAAGTTTGTTGATGCATATCCAGGCCAGATTATTAATCTACATCCATCATTACTACCTAAGTACAAAGGATTACATGCTGTTGAACAGGCAATGAAAGCAGGTGAAGATACAACTGGATGCACTGTTCATTTCGTGACAGAGGAGTTAGATTCTGGTACAATAATCAAACAACAGGAGGTCCCTATTTTGCCTGGAGATACTGTTGAAACGGTTACCAGAGCAATTCAACAGGCAGAACATCAATTATTGCCACTTGTTATTAATTCATTATGACTTACCGTGCTGCAGATTATTTCTGGGATCAAAATTTAATTGATCTTTATGATAAGGTTGAACCTATTAAGTTGAGTTTGACAGAGTATGAGGCAAAATTACTTCTTTATAAAATTGAAAAAGAAGTTGAAATAGACCAATGCTCAGAACCCTTTATTAAATCCATTTGCAAAAAATTGAGAGATGTCACTAGAACAATTGATTAAAGAGATCCCTGATTGGGAAAACCAGTATCTTGAGATGGCAAATAAAGATCTCACTGACAGAGAGAAACAACTTCTTAATGGAGATGCTATCAAGTCACATGAGGGTATGGTATATGGTAGGATGTATGCTGATTGGAAAAGGAAAAAGGGATTCGAAAAAGAATGAGTTACGAATTAAAGGAGTACCTTAACTCGATTAATTTCACTAAGGAAGATCTGATGGCATCAGATGATCCTATGTGGGAAAAGAAGTACCCTGCCTTTGTAATAAACAAGTGCCTATCAGGGTTTATTGATACAGTCATGTTCGCAAATGAGATGAATTTGTATCCAAACCTCCCATCAAAACTACAATATGACTTTTATCTAAATAGTCTCAGGAAAAAGAAGAGATTTTCTCCCTGGCTCCGAAAAGATAAGATCAAAGACCTTGACCTTGTTAAACAATACTATGGCTATAGTAATGAGAAAGCAATGCAGGCTTTGAATATATTAAACAAATCACAACTGGATTACATTAGAGAAAAGCTTGACATTGGAGGTACTCGATGACTGCATTCGCAGAACCCGAAGTTAACTGGTCGCCTGACCAGATGGTAGAAGTGACGTTAAATGAGCCTGATGACTTTCTCAAAGTACGTGAGACTTTGACGAGGATAGGTGTAGCTTCTAGGAAAGAAAAGAAGATCTATCAATCTTGTCACATCCTACACAAACAGGGTAGATATTACATTGTTCACTTTAAGGAGTTGTTTGCGTTAGATGGCAAACATGCAAACCTTACTAGTAATGATGTTCAAAGAAGAAATAGAATTATCAATCTGTTATCAGATTGGGGTTTAATAAGTGTTCTAAGTCCAGAAAGGACTCAGGATGTTGCTCCATTAAATCAAATTAAGGTATTATCTTATAAGGATAAGGGTGACTGGACTCTCGAAACCAAGTATAATATTGGGAAGAAGAAGAAAGTAGAATCCTAATGTATCCTGTACCGCCTTTGAATCCGCCAAGGGGATCTTCAAGTCCCTTTGTTTATGCGGAGAATGTTTTTAATGAGGAACAGTTAAATTATATTGATCAGTTAGTTGATAGTCTAGATCTAACTGATGGTGGCACTGTTGAATATAATGAGAATTATAGGAAGTCTTTAGTTGCTTTTGTTGATCACAATCCAGATACGGAATGGTTGTTCGCAATATTAACTAATGTAGTTCATCAGTTGAACGCTAATTATTATAGATTTAATCTAAGCGTATTGGATACAATCCAGTACGCTTTTTATGATGCTGATTTTGATGGTAAGTATGATTGGCATCACGATTATAATGAAGGACCAACTCCTGCTAGAAAGTTAACAGTTGTTGTTCAGTTAAGTGATCCTTCAGATTATGAAGGCGGACAGTTAGAAATATTTCCAGAAGTTGAGGTTCCAAAGAAACGAGGAATGGTTTGTATGTTCCCGTCATATCTCTACCATAGGGTGACACCCGTACTTTCTGGCACTAGAAAAGTCTTAGTTGCTTGGATATGGGGCCCACCGTTCGCTTAACCGAATCATAATCTTCGGTCTCTACGACTGCGTTTTTTGGTCGTTTGTGGTTAAATAATAGTGTCGCCTTCGGGGACATCAAAACACAAACTCGCTTAAAAAGGAGCTAAGACCATGAATACTCTAACAAGATATCGTGCTGCCGATTTGCCAGAATTAATGGATCGGATCAGCAAAAACAGTATAGGATTGGACAACTATTTCAATCAGTTCTTCGATCTTAATACACATAATTATCCACCTTATAACATTGTTAATGTTAGCAACGTACAATCTCGACTGGAGGTTGCACTTGCAGGGTTCAAGAAGTCCGAAGTAAAAGTCTATACCGAATATGGTAAACTTATTGTTGAAGGCAATAAGGAAGACAAAGACGGATCAGACTATGCCCATAGAGGTATGGCTCAGAGAAACTTTACTAGAGAGTGGACTTTATCAGATGACGTAGAAGTACGGAAGGTAAACTTCGAAGACGGACTTCTACAGGTAGATCTAGGTAAAGTTGTTCCAGAACACCATGCTCGTAAAGACTACCTCTAGGCCTGGAGGATAGTAATAAAGAAGGGGGGTGCTTGACACCCTCTTTTTTTATGTGTATAATTTAAAGGTTGCACTGACGGGTGTAACAGGGAGTGACTGAATAACCCTGTTGGCAATAGGCGGGGTAATGTGATGCGTTAGAGGTGGTGCTCGCTCTTCGGAGAACCCTTCACCAAGGGAACGCAGGTTGGTCGGACTATTAACATCCTTAGCGATGCCCCGACCATGTTGGTATAAGGAACCCAACCTCCCACTAAACATTCAATAGATTACTATGGCTATTAAACTACTCTTACTCCAGTCTAATGAAGAAGTTATTGCAGATGTACAAGAGTTAGTGGATGAAAATGATAAGCCAATCTTTATTGTATTAACCAATCCATTTATTGTTAAACTTGTAGAGAATCCTGAATTGGAGATGTTGAATGAGAGTACATCCAATCAGCCTAGATATAGTGCAAGGTACTATGAATGGATGCCTCTATCAAAAGAGAAAAGATTCGCAGTTAATCCTGATTGGATAGTAACAGCAGTCGAACCCATAGATGCCGTTATGGAGTCCTATAAGGAGAAGATGGATGGAATCGGAAGAAATTAATGTACAGTTATTGATACTGGTTAATAATGAAGTTATAATCAGTAAGATTGAGGAAGTTGCTGCTTTGGATATTGGAGATCCAAATTGTAAACTTATCTCACCATATAAAGTTGAAGAAAAAGATAAGATTAGTCCTTGGTTGAGTGATTTAACTGATGATGATGTTATAATGATATGCTCAGATAAGATTCTAACTTTGGTTGAACCACATAAGTCCCTTACTGACCTTTACTTACAAAGAGCCACCACATCAGAATAATGAGGTTTTACACTAACGTTTTCCTAATTGGTAACAGCATTCTGATTAGGGGATACGAAGATGGTAAACATTTTAGTGACAGAGAGGAATTCCGTCCTACTTTTTTTGTTCCAACAAAGAAGAGATCTAAATGGAAAACACTTGATGGAACTCCAGTAGAACCAGTTAAGCCTGGTACTATAAAAGACTGTAGAGAATTTAGAGAGAAATACGCTCAGGTTCAAGGGTTTGATATCTATGGTAATGATAGGTATGCCCATCAATATATTTCTGAGAAGTATCCAGAGGCAGAAATAAAATTTGATATTAGTAAGATTAAACTTATAACGATTGACATCGAGGTTGCTGCAGAGAGTGGTTTCCCTGATGTTTTTAATTGTGCAGAAGAACTCCTTCTTATTACAATTCAAGATTATAATACCAAGGAGATCATAACTTGGGGAACTAGACCATATACAACAAACAATAAAAAGAACCACCGTTATATCGACTGCCATAACGAGGAAGGGTTGATCAATGAATTCATAGGGTGGTGGCAAACAAACACGCCTGAGGTCATTACAGGGTGGAACTGCGAACTATATGACATACCTTATTTGATGGGACGTATTGAACGTCTTATGGGTGAGAAGGTAGCGAAGAAACTTTCTCCTTGGAATATTGCCAGGAAGAATGAGATTAGAATTCAAGGTAGAGATAATATCTCATATGATATCGCAGGTGTATCTGTAATTGATTATCTTGATCTCTATCGGAAATCTCCTGCTACTCCTAACCAAGAGAGTTATCGGTTGGATCATATTGCTATGATGGAACTCGGTCAGAAGAAATTAGACCATAGTGAGTTTGATACTTTCCGTGAGTTTTATAGTAAGAATTGGCAGAAGTTCGTTGATTACAACATTGTTGACGTAGAATTGGTTGACAGACTTGAGGACAAGTTGAAACTTCTTGACTTGACTTTTACTCGTGCGTTTGACGCAAAGATTAATTTTGCTGATGTTGCCTTTCAGGTACGTTGTTGGGATGCAATAATTTTCAATTATCTAAAGAAGAAAAATATTGTCATACCTCAAAAAGAAAGGAATGAGAAGGATGAGAAGTATGCTGGTGCATATGTAAAAGAACCAAAACCTGGCAAATATGATTGGGTGGTTAACTTTGACCTTAACTCACTGTATCCTCATTTGATTATGCAATATAATATCTCACCAGAGACATTATTGGATAGAAAACATCCTAGTGCCACTGTAGATAAATTATTGAATCAGGATATATCTTTTGAGGATTATAAGGACTATGCTGTGTGTGCCAATGGTGCAATGTTCAGGAAGGATAAGAAAGGATTCTTACCTGAGTTAATGGAGAAGATGTATAACGAGAGGGTCATCTTTAAGAAGAAGATGATTAAGGCGAAAAAAGAATATGAAAAGAATCCAAGTGTTGCTTTAGAGAAGGAGATTGCTCGTTGTGACAACATTCAAATGTCAAAAAAGATTGCCCTTAATAGTGCCTATGGTGCTATTGGTAATCAATATTTTCGTTATTATAAACTTGCCAATGCAGAGGCCATCACACTCTCTGGACAAGTGTCAATCCGATGGATTGAGGATAAGATGAATTCTTATCTGAACAAATTATTGAAAACTGAGGAGGTTGATTATGTTATTGCTTCTGATACCGATTCCATTTATCTTAATATGGGTCCTGTGGTTGAGGCTGTATACAAGGGGCGAGAGAAAACTACTGAGGGCGTTGTTGGGTTCCTTGACAAGGTGTGTGAAACTCAACTTGAACCTTATATTGAAAGTTCTTACGAAGAATTGGCCAGGTATGTCAACGCCTATGCCCAAAAAATGTTCATGAAACGTGAGAACATTGCCGATAGAGGTATATGGACTGCGAAGAAACGTTATATTTTAAATGTATGGGATAGTGAAGGAGTCAGATATGAAAATGCAAAACTTAAAATTATGGGTATTGAGGCGATTAAAACCTCAACTCCTACACCATGTCGTAAGTTCTTGAAGGATGCCTTTAGTCTATTGATGACAGGTACGGAAGATGAGGTGATTGATTATATTGAGGAATGTAGAGAGAAGTTTAAGTCTCTTCCTCCAGAGGATATTGCCTTCCCTAGATCTGTTAGTCAGATTGATAAGTGGAAGAACTCAACTACTTTATATGAGAAGGGATGTCCTATACACGTTAGGGGAGTGATATTATATAATCATTATACTAAGAAGAAGAAACTCGATCAGAAGTATCAGGCTATTCAGAGTGGTGAGAAGATCAAGTTTTGTTATTTGAAGACTCCTAATCCAATTCATGAAAATGTTATGTCATTCATACAGGATTTTCCACATGAATTAGATTTGGATAAGTATGTTGATTATGAACTTCAGTTTAATAAGTCTTTCATTGAACCCATTAAGGTTATTCTTAATTGTATTGGCTGGAGTGTTGAACGTAAGAATACATTGGAAGGATTTTTTGCATAGTGGAACAAGTTAGTATAAAGTTGAATAAACCTTTTGGTCCTACTGTATTAGAGGCTAATTGTCCAATGCGTATTGTTGATGGTATCAATGATCTTGTTGATAATATGCCTGAGGATAAGTTGCAACTTTGTTCTAATAAGTATAGTACCGATCCAGAATTTCCTAATCTTTTAAACAGAGGCTTTGAGATCATATATCTTTTGAAAGAAGATGTTGAGGAACTTGAGTTAGATAGATTTCTCTTAATGATTTCTAAAGAATATTTGGAATATCTTCAGATGGATCCAAGTGGTTTGTATGTGCCTCCTCCAAGTTGGACTGATGCGATGTCTGACGTTTGGGTTAACCGTTATTTTAAAGGAGATATTACTCCTCCACATGGTCATGCTTATTTTCTTTCAGGAGTTATTATTTTAAAATTACCTGAAGAGGATATTGATTACGATATATCAGAAGATCCTGCCAGATCATTAGAATTTATGTATAATGATGAGGCATATCTACCTGAACAAGAAGTGGGTAAGGTCTATCTTTTTCCTAGTCATTTGAGGCACTGGGTTCATTTCCATACCAGTGATCAAGAAAGGAGAACTATTAGTTTCAATATAGCGATATGACACAGTACGTAGTTGCTTGGTCACAAAATGGACATTGGAATTATGAGGACATTAAAGTCCTTGATGATTACGAATCTGCCCAATGGTTTGCAAAAAAGATGGAAATGGATTATAATTACGTTCGTATGTACGAAGCTAAAGATGGAACTGCCAATTAACGATGAAGAGTTTGAGTATCTTGTTACTCAATTATGGAAGTGTCGTGGTAGTGAACCAAAGTGTAAGGATCTTTATGAGAAGATGAAACTTGTTAAGGAAGTTAGGGATGAAAATCCTGGCGGACCTTATCTTAAGATCCTAAGAGAAAAATACAACATGGTAGCCTAATGTTTTTTAAGTCAGTTAGTCTTGTTACTGGAGGATATGATCCACTTCATAGTGGTCACATATCTAATTTTAAGAGGGCGAAAGATCTCTCTAATTATCTTATCGTAGGAATCAACACTGAAGAATGGTTGACTCGTAAGAAGGGACAATACTTCCAATCTTGGAAGGAACGTGCTGAGATTATTCGACATTTAAATATGGTTGATGCTGTTATTTCTTGGGATGATTCTGATAATTCTGCATGTGGGGCTATTCAAAAGTGTTTAGAGATCTCTGAGAAGGTCATCTTCTGTAATGGGGGTGATAGAACCAGTAATGATATCCCTGAGATTTTGGGATTCGACGATGATCCTCGTGTAGAATTTAAGTTTGGTATCGGAGGTGATGATAAGATGAACAGTAGTTCTTGGATTCTTCATGGTTATTTCGAAAGGCAACGTAAATTATTAGGTATTTAAATGGATTTTTTAAAGGAGATAGTTAAAGAAATTGGAGACGAATACACTCAACTGGCATCAGAGATTACAGAGAGTGAAGTATTCGTGGACACGGGTAGTTTCATATTTAATGCTCTTTGCTCTGGGAGTATCCGTGGTGGAATATCTGATAGGCGTATTACTGCTATTGCTGGCGAATCGTCTACGGGTAAAACTTTCTTTAGTCTTTCAATTGTCAATGACTTTCTTAGAAATAATCCAGACGGGTATTGTTTATATTTTGATACAGAAGCCGCAGTTAACCGTAAGCTTTTAGAAGAAAGAGCAATTCCACTAGATAGAATAGTAGTTGTCAATGTTGTTACCATTGAGGATTTTCGTCAGAAGGCCCTCAAGGCGGTTGACCTATACTTAAAAAAATCTGAAGATGAACGCAAACCATGTATGTTTGTGTTAGACTCTTTAGGTATGCTTTCTTCAAATAAAGAGATCGAAGATACTCTTGCTGAGAAGAACGTTAGAGATATGACAAAAGCACAGTTGATCAAGGGTGCTTTTAGAATGCTCACCCTTAAACTTGGTCAGGCTAAAATTCCAATGTTAGTAACTAATCATACCTATGATGTTGTCGGAGCTTACGTACCCACTAAAGAAATGGGCGGAGGTAGTGGTCTCAAATATGCGGCCAGTACAATCATATATCTCAGCAAAAGTAAAGAAAAGGAAGGAACGGAAGTCGTTGGAAATATTATCAAGGCAAAGACTGCTAAATCGAGGTTAAGTAAAGAAAATAAGACTGTTAAGATACGTCTCTTCTATGATGAACGTGGTCTAGATAAGTATTATGGTCTCTTAGAATTAGGAGAACTTGGTGGTCTGTGGAAAAATGTCGCTGGTCGTTATGAATTTAATGGGAAAAAAATCTACGCGAAACAGATCTTGGCCGACCCAGAAACTTATTTCACTGAAGAGATTATGGACAAGTTGGATGAAATCGCAAGAGAACAGTTTTCCTATGGATAAGTTCATCAAGACGTATGATAACGTCGTTGATGATAAAACTTGCCATGCGATCATGGGAATCTTTGATTCCTGTAGTAGTCAGGAAAGAGTTGATAATGATGGTAGACCAACTTTTACTCAGGTCAATCTCAACTCTTTGCCTGACTATAAAACTTTTACGCAGTTGCTTACGTACAAGTTTATTGATATAATGAAGGACTACAAGAAGGAGTATCCAGAATACTCTGAATGGTGGCCTCACAAATTATTTTTCGAACAACTCAGGGTAAAAAAATATGAACCAGACAGTGAAGACTTTTTTAACTTGCATGTGGATGTTCAAGACCATCCTTCAGCCAAAAGATACCTCGCCTTTCTTTTATATCTGAATCACGGGTTTGATGGTGGTGCTACTAAATTCCCTTATCACAACGTATCAGTTGCCCCAGAAATGGGTAAGGTATTAGTATTCCCACCTACATGGCAATATCCTCATATGGGACTCCCTGTATCTGGTAAGCCAAAATATATTATGAGTACCTATCTACATTATTATTGATGGAATCGACCGAGAATACTATTCTCCGAAATCTTATTATAGATGAGGAGTTCGCAAGGAAGGTTCTGCCTTTCATTAAATCAGAGTATTTTCAGAACACTCATGAGAGGGTTGTGTTTGAGGAATCTACTAAATTTATTGCTGAATATAATAAGGTAGCTACTAAAGAGGTTCTCCATATTGAATGTGAGAAACGTAAAGATATTAATGAAGAGACTTATAAAGATATTGTTTCATACATTGATCAGTTAGATACCACACCTTCAGATACTCAGTGGTTACAGGATTTAACTGAGAAGTGGTGTAGGGATCGTGCCATATATTTGGCATTAGTTGAGAGTATTTCTATTGCTGATGGTGAGTCTGATCAGAAAGGTGTTGATGCTATTCCTGCGATTCTCTCAGATGCATTAGCTGTTAGTTTTGATAATCATGTAGGCCATGACTACCTTGAAGACTATGAAGAACGATTTAAGTTCTACCATCAGAAGGAAGAACGTATCGAGTTTGATCTGGACTTTTTCAACAAGATTACAAAGGGTGGGCTTCCGAACAAGACACTTAACATTGCTTTGGCTGGCACTGGTGTTGGTAAATCTTTGTTTATGTGTCATGTCGCAAG
>MDSZ01211784.1_pt1 | contig 10080 bp, 3 predicted proteins | sample 811201 | NCBI WGS metagenome assembly MDSZ01 (sample SAMN05326647, study PRJNA326480) | marine metagenome | isolation source: seawater | place: Indian Ocean: North | collected 2010 | reverse complement strand
TATCCATATCGGCAGCGTTTGCTTGACTCATTCGTTGGTCAACAGCGTTGAATATATTTCCACCCAACTCTTGGTTTCGCTGTTTGGCCATCCGTTTTCTGCCCTCTGTGGTTGATAACACATCAATGTCAGCAACAACCTTAATCATATCTTTTATAGCTTTGTCTATCTGTTCTGAAGTCTTTTGGGTTTGTAAGCCAAATGCATCTATTATAGCTTGTCTAGTGTCTTTTCGGGTGGCAAGATTAAGCTCTTCTCTTGTTTTTGACATTACTATGCCGAATTCAGCAAGCTTTTTATTTAAAAGGTCTTGTTTTTCGGCTAGAGTTAGTTTTTGAAATTTTTCTTCTTCAAGTAATTTATTTAACTCTTTGGTAGCCTCTCCCGCTTCCACTTCGCTCATTCCGAGTTTTGAATAATCAGCTGCAAGTGTTCTGCTGGCCTCTGTTACATCATCATAAAATTGTAAATTTTCTCTTTCTTTTCTTGTCGCTGCTTCGGCTTTTAATCTTTCTTTGGTAACTATTTTTAATTGGGCCATTTGATTTTTTATGCTTTTACCTTCTGCCAGTCTTGCTTTAATTAGTTCTCTAACACTACTTTCAGCTTGGTCAGCAGTTTTAAGACCATCAAACATAGCCATAAGATCAGCTTCGGTTTGCAACTCCATCAACTCGTTTTTAACCCGTTTTAGTATTTCTGTGAAGTCATCTCCCCTTGCCATTGCTTCTTCAGACTGTTTACCTATGGCCTCGATTTGGTCTCCAAAATCTTCCATGAAAGTAGGAAGGTTTGCATTGCCCGACATCACTCCTTCGGCTAACTGTCTAAGCTGTTTGTTTTGAGCAAGCTTCTCTCCACGTTTGGCGGGCATCCCGGCTTTTCTTTGATTTCTTGCTTGTGCAACAGCAGCACGAATGCCCCCTAGTGCTCCGGGTGGATTTTTTATTGTCTCTTCTGTTCTATTGCGAATTGCTTGTTTAAGATCAGCCTTTTCTTTAGCCTCTTCAGCTTTTACTGCATCCAATTCTTGCTGTGCGCGTTGCTCCATTGCGCTAAGAAGTTTCTTTTCTTCTGCTACTCTTTTTGCTTGCCCATTAAGACTTTGTGCTTGTAGTGCTACTATTTTATCTTGAAGTCTTGCTTCTACGTCTTTAGCATTGGCCATACGCTTTTCAGCAACTGCCAACTCCTTTGTAGCTCTCTCCATCGGCAATTTTAAATCTGGGTCTTGCCCGAGGTTAATCATAGCCTTTCTATGTTCCGGATCGTCAATTAGCCCCTGTATTCTATTAACCTCTGCTTTTTTCTGGTCTATATTGCCTTGAAGACGCCCAAAACCCCCTCGGACCATGCCTAGGTCCGCTTTAGCCTCGCCCGTCTCTATTTTATTTTGCACTTCTTCGAGGATACTACGAATTAACCACTGGGGTAGATTATTAGGGTCTATTATCTGCATACCAGCGTTTCGGTTTATTGTCGCGGCTCTTTGATTACCAATAAAGTTTACCGCTTGACGCTGCGCCCGCCCTGCATAAGTTATATTGTTAGAAGCTTTTGTGGAAGGGTCTCTCATCGCCTCAAGCTTGAATTCATTACTAAGAGCGTTTACATCAACATTCTTCTTAAATTCACCAGTGGTCATTGTATCTGTTATGAGATTGGCTGTATTTCGAAGGGTATTTGGTGAGTTTTCAAAAGCATCCGTAAGCCTCTTTTTACGGGCTTGGACTGCAACTGTTGAATCAGGATTTTCTGTCCAATTCATCACTTTTACTCTTAAGGCATTTTCTTCAACGCAATTATTTATTCTTTTAAAGCCAGTTTCACCTTCTAAAATTTGTGCAATGTCACCTAGGTCTTTATCTGGTTTAATTAAATTGTCTATTTGGTCTTTTGCTATACGTTGAATTTCTGAATTATCTGCTGAAATTCCTTGTACGCCAATTGCTGATAAACCTCCTGAAATATTTCTCGCAATTTGATTTCTTAGTGGTTCTAAAAGAGCTTCACTAAAATCGCTAGTTCCAAGCCTTAAAGAGTTCAAAGATTTTGCAACATTCAACAAGCCTTGAGTTTGTTCGTCTCTACTTCCAGTAAACGCACCTGATGACCTCATAATCTGTGCGCTGTTAAAGTCCATAGCAAATTTTTCAGGTGAACCAGAACCACCCTGAAGACCACCCATAAACGCTATTCTCTGTTGAAGATTAAGCTGGGCTATTGCAGCTTTTTCTTGGGCATCAATAAGTCTTTTTTGAGCTTCTGTTTGGGCTCGATCAAGTTGTGTTCTAACTTCTTGCTGTTTAATCTGATTCTTTACTACCTCTCCCAATTTGGTCATGTTGGCTGTAATGGTCCCAGATTCTTTTGCACCACCCGCAGCAAATGCACCACCAGCAGTTGTGTTTGTAATAGCTTTAGCGATAGCTGCATCTACAGCCTTCATATCGCCTTGCTGGGCCGCTTTCATAAGAGCTTCGCCCAATGCACCTTTACCACCGATTTGTGCTTCAAACATGTCACCAGTAAAGCCATCAACCATCTCTTGGCTAGGCTTGCCAACTTTTGGCACTAAATCTTCAATTGTTTTAAAAATAGTTTCTGCACTTTCACGAGTTCTTTGGGCTGCAGTGTTCGCTGCCACCATATCTATTCTTTGCCTCTGCAGTTCATTTGACACTTGAATTCCAGAAAGCTTGGAGGCTGTTTGTGACATTATGTCATTTACAGAACCCTTAACAACATCAAACATGTCTACTGTTTCTTTTTCAAAAATTTCATCTAAACCCTTTTTAAGTGCAAATTTGTTTCTACTGTCTTGAAGCACCCTATTGAATTGTGTGACTTCATCAAACAAGACTCTGAAAGGTGTTTTGGTGTTGTTTAAAGCCTTTGTTGTGTTTTTGGTGGTGTTAGCTAAAGTGTTAAGTCTTTTAATCATTGCAGCAAGCACGGTTGTTTTTAGCTTCCTGAAATCTTCTTCATTTGAACCGATTGTATCGATGGACTGATCCATCATACCACTTAAAAGAGCAAGATTTTCATCACTGAGACCAATTCCCTTTATTAAATCTTTAAACCCACCCGTGGTGTCTCTCATCGTGCCTTCAGCGATGCCAAATATGCCGCTAAGATTATTTGCGTTTCCAGATAGAGTTTTGAAATTATCGAGCATTGATTCAGCAGCGGCTGGATCAAGCCCGTCTAGCAAGCTCGCGTATTTACTTGCCATATTTGCCATTTCATTGGCAGTCATGTCTTCGGATGCTCCTACACCTATAAATGATCCAACGCCTTTGTTTTGCTTACTGATATAAAGCTCGTATCCTTTAGCAACTTCTTTTACAGCTGCATTTTGCTTATCCATTCTTGTGGTAAATTTACCTAGCGCATCAGTCATCATTTTCATGTCGGCGGTATTTGTCATTGGGTTTGCCATAGCCGCTTCCATTTGCTTTGCGCTTGCTATTTTTTGTCCTGAACCCAGAGTGATACTTTGACCCTCTCTAAAGAATTGCTGCATAGCACCGCCTTCTCCTGCTATCGCAACTTCTTTTACCATTTGTGCGCGTAATCTATTCTGCTCTGCTTGGTCGCCCTTATCAACGGCTGCAGCATATTCCTCTGTTAAGTTTTTGAGCTTGTTTAAGGTGTTGCGAAGTGCTTCAAATGATTTTATATTTTGTTTTGCTGCCGCATCAATTTTATTCATTTCTTTGATACGGGCTTTTTCAGTAAAGTATTGATAAGCTTTAACAGCACCAATGACCGCTAACGCTCCTCCTGCTGCCACGCCTAAACCAGCAGCCGCACCACCACTTAATGCACCGCCTGACAAAGTACTTCCCAACCCAGTAGCTGCTTTACCAACGCCAGTTCCCATAAAGGCTCTTCCACCGCCTCTTATTCCAGACATGATTCGACCACGGCCCGCTCTTCTTTCTCTGCGGTATCCGCCTCTTATTCCGCTAAAGCGATCACCCAAAGCATCTCCAATACCACCCCCAAAGCTTTGTCTTTCATTTCCGCTCGCAGTTCGACCTGCAATCATTTGGGCAAGTGATCTACGACGCCTTCCTCCTACTCTGGTGGCAGAAGTACCTGCTCCCCGCCTGTCTGTTGTAAAGAAGTCTTGTATTCCACCGGGCGCACCTTTTACCCCACTTTTAATTGAACTACCGATACTTTTGAGACCACCAGTAAGAACACTAAGACCGCCCTTAACTTTATCTACAATATTGCTCATGCCGCCCATGCTTTGAACAACTAATGCCGCTGTTGGAACCCACATTGCAAGTGAGCCCACGCCCTTCATAATTGAACCAGTAAATGAAGTAAGACTATTTGTACTTTTTTCTAGCTCATCGCCAAATCCACTTATTGCACCGCCTATGAGCATTCCACCCATAGCTGCGCCCATACCTGCCATTCCTCCTTCTCCTGCAGTATTAGCACCTTTAGCAAAGTTGGGTATATAGCCAAAAGCTTTACCCATAGTTTGAATGCTCTTCATGTTTGCACCCGAAGCTAGGTGCATGTTGATTGCATTTGCAAGAGAACCTTCGTCAGTATTATAAACACCTATGCCGCCTTTGAGGCGTCTGTCCATGCCAACTCTAATTTTATCGCGGCGAACACCAGCACGATCTTCGCGGGTTATAGCGTCTGAAATTGCACCAACTCTTGCAGCAGCCTGTTGGGCTCCCTGTCTGCTTCCTGAAGCGGCAAAATTTGGAACAAAGCCACTGGCTAGTGATTTTTCTAGTTTTTCTTTTGACCGCTGACGCTGTGTGGGTGAAAGGTAGCCACCCCTCATTGTATTTTTTGATCCTAAACCGGGAAGGCTTTGGCTAAACATTGCACCCAAATCTTCTTCGTGTAGAATAGCTTGGTTATAAGATTTTTTAACCACAGAATTTATTTGATCCTGAGTTGCACTTCTTTTACCATCTGCTTTTATAAGTGATTTTTCAAAACCCCACATCTGAATAAGATTGGGGGATGCCATTCCAACCTCTTCAAAATCGAAAGGCTGTTTAAAACTTCTATTAGTATCAAAAGAGTTTTTTAATTCACTTGACTTAGTTACCAAAGCCCTTACAGCCAACTCAAAAAGATCACCTTCTGTACCGGGGTTTAAATAAGAACCCGCTTTTTTTAAAGTACCAGCTAGTTTTTTTGTTGATGCGCTACTTAGTTCATTACCAAGGTACGTTTTTCCAAATTGAGAAGCTAACCCAGCAAGTGGTTCTGCCATCGCCTCCCCTATGAACTTAGAAAAGTTTTTACCTTCTCTATCATCAGCCCTGTCTGCTAATCGCTGAACGCCAGCAACCTGTACGCCATCAAAAAGAACTCTATCATTTGCAAGCTCTGGAGCTTTCTTAACAAGCTCTCTCATCGCTGGTATTTCTGACACATCAAGATATGCTTGTCTTTGTTCTGCAACTCGACCTTCTTTACCACCGAACATAGATAGTATCCCGACTCTGCCAGCCGCGTCATATGCATGGGTTACTACGCTATCTCCACCGCTTTCTCTTCTTCTGTCTGCTGTCCCTTTTTTGCCACCTTTTTTGCTCCACTGGGTTGTTTTTGATGGGGTGTAGTTTGCTGCTGTTGCTTCCTCTGCGGTTATATGATTTGGGTGACTTTTATCCAATCTCATTCTACGCGCAAACGTTTTTCCACTAAGGGTCTCGTTAGGGTTACGTGGGTTAATAAAGTTAAAGTTAGGAATAAACCCAGAAGCACTATTATAAGGATCATAGCCATGCATCTTCTGGAATGCGTCTCGATAATTCCTTCCTGCGGAAGATAAAGAGGGTGGCATGATAGCGGGCTGCTCTAGTCCCGGCATATTTTTTATTTTTTCGTTACCATTGAAAGTAACTTGACCCACGCCCGGAATTGTAGCTTGTTTTATTTTGCCCGCTTGATATCCTCCCGCTTCAGCCAGCCTTCTTTCCATTGCTCCTTCATCATAATTTGGAACAAAGCCTCCAGCTGCCATTTGTGATCGTGTGATATTAAATGTAGGAACAAATCCGCCCGCTTTTTTACCGCCCTTACCTTTGCCACCAGTAGTCTTAGCCCCGCCTTGCATCGCAAGAACTGCAGGGGCAGCTTTTTGGGCTGCAGATGTCAAAAGCTCCATTTCTCTTCTTGACTCTTTAATTTTTTGAGCAAGAACACGAGCAACCGCAACCATTCCTTCTTCAGAGGCTGTAGCTTGTTGAATTAGTTTTGGTCGTTCAGCTAAAATGTTTGTAATTATATTTTGAGTATTAGCAAGTTTTTCAGAGGAGCTTTGAATACCAATAAAGCCCGAACTAATATCTCTAACAAATCCTGCTAGTTTTGCGCCAATTTTTGCAAGCACCACACCCAAAAGCACAAGACCGGGGCCCTCAATTATTTTGCCCATTCCTTTATAAACTGCAGTGCCTACTGTTTCTCCAAGTCCTAAAAAATCTCTAGGACTAATTAAATCTGCAAAACCATTTAGTAATGAAAGCATTCTATCAAGTGCAGGTTTAATTGTAAGATTGCCAACTTCACTTGCAAACTTAGTCAAATTGACCATCGTTTTATTTAAAGTACCCTCTGTAGTAGAGGTTAAAAACTTCATACGTTCACTAGCTTCGTTGGTAGTTTGATTTGCCACCTTTAGAGCTTGCTCATATTTTCCGGTTTCATTTGCTAATTCTGGCAAAACTGATTTAAGAACGTTGACTTGAAATACGCCAGCTAACATTTCAGCCGAGGTTGCTCTTAGGCTGGGGGCCAAACTATCATAAACTTTTGCATAGTTCTTAAGAATCTGCATAGCTGGCAACATCTGTCTATTGTTGTCCTGTATTTGCACACCCAAATCTTTTAACTGTCTAAGTGTTTCGGGTCTTTGGATTCTTGTAAAGATTGTTTTAAAACTGTTACCTATAACAGCACCACCACGAGCAGTTCTTTCTTGAGCAACCGTTATAGTAGAAATAAACTCTTCAAAGCTTACATTTGCGCTTACAGCAGCCGAACCGCTTCGTTTAATAGCTTCTGCGAGATCACCTGAACTTACTGCAAACTTAGCATCAACTTGAGCAAGTTTATTAACAACCTGCGTTACGCTTCCAGCGGTATCACCAAAAGTGTTCATAGCCGCTGTCAAAGATTCGGTGGCATTTTTTACATCCATTCCGCCAAGCTTTGCCAGCGTCATCGCTGCTGTTGTTCTTTCTAAAGACTTGGCCGTGCTTAAACCCTGCCTTGCAAACTCTTCCATTGATTCGGCAGTTTGATCAAACGTCATGCCAGTGGTTTGGGCGGCTTTATACAGTCCATCTGAAAGTCTTTGAAATTCTTTACCAGTAGTTCCCAACAAGGCTTGTATGTTAGTAAGTTTTTGCTCAACAGTAATTGTAGTTTTTACAAGTGCTTCGAGAGCCCTTTGAACCGCAAAAATAGCTCCAGCAGAAGCACCGAAGGCAATAACACGAGCGTTAGAAGCTTCGAGGGATTTATTGAACTCATTTGCCGCACCAGTAATACGCCCCAAAGGCTGCGTAAAAGCTTTGGAATTGATAGGGTTTTTATTAAAAGACTGCGTGGAATTAAATAAGGAATTAATTTGCCTTTCAGCCTTATTTATTTCCGATGCTGGGACATTAATCCCAATGTCTATTGTTGCCGCTTTTCTAGCCATATAGTCCTTATACCGACTATAATTACACTAAAAAATAAGCCTATAACCCATGTAATTTCATTAACTGCTCCATATCCAAAGAGCCCCCCTGTTCTGCCGCTGCTTTGGACAAACTTACTGCTCCATCTTCCTTTGGAGACCTAATCCCCATTCTTTCTAGGTCTTCTTGCGTGGCTCCGACCACCGTTGTAGCATCAGAATCAGTCATTTTTTGCTTGATTGACTCACTATTTTTAGACACGTTGAACAACTCGATTAATTTATCAGGGTCATCCATAGTTTCTTCATCAGGATCGTGTTTTAACTCTTGTAAAATATTCTTAAAATACCTGCCTAAACTAAAAAGCTCTTTTTGATTAAATGTTAAATCTAATACTGGTTTTCCAAAAAGATTAAACGGACTATCTTTACACAGATAAAAAGAATTAAGAAAAAATCCAGAAAGAGCAATTCTCTTCATATTTTTTTCATTAAAACTTTCAGAAATTTTATTATAATTATTAACTAAAGCTTGAATATCTACACCGGAAAGCTCTTCGTACTCTGCTTCGGTAAAAAGAGGCTTTTTGCAATCTGCATCTTTAAATGAGGTCGTGTAAATAAAAAATTCGTTTATTTTTTTTACGGCGTAGCTTTCTACGGTGAAGCCCACAAGCTCTTGTTTTTCATAAAGCAACTCCCCAAGTTCATTTTCAGTTTTTTCTATCTCTTTTTGTATGTTTTCTATGTCGGCTTTTAATACAAATTTTGATTTGGTGAGTTTTAGAGAACTTATAAGTTTTTGATCATCTTTTATTTTGTTTTCTTTTTCTTCTGACCACAAATCTTCTTTTTTAAGGTCTTTTATCTTTTCTTGTTCTGTTGGAAGCCCACGGGCTCTAGCATGTTCTTCGTAAAAAAGCTTCTTTTCATCAATCTCTTCAGATGAAAATATATCTAAATGCTTTAAATAAAATTCTCCAAACTTGTCCATATTACATTTAGTATAGCCTCTTATAATCTGCATATAAGACCGCCGAAGTAAATGTTTTGGAGTTTTTTTAGCCATAACATAAAAAAGGCCCCTTGCGGGGCCCTAGGTTTATTGTACCCTATGCATTAGATTCGTTGTTTTCTGGAGCATCCTCCGGGGGTGGAGCCGCCTTTTCTGGCTCCGGTTCTGGAGCGGGCTCAGGTTCTGGCTCAGGAGCAGGTTCTGGCTCAGGAGCAGGTTCTGGCTCAGGAGCAGGTTCTGGCTCAGGAGCAGGTTTTGGCTCAGGAGCAGGTTCTGGCTCAGGTTCTGGCTCAGGAGCGGGCTCTTCCTTTTCAGTCTTTTCAATAGCCTCCATAGAAGCTTCTTGAAGACCGCTTTCTTCAAGCTCGGCAAGTAATTTTTTGAATTCTTCTTCTGTTTGTGCGCTACCCACATACCAATAGCTAACGTAGTATACTAGTTTTTTTAGCAGTTCTTCGTGGAAGGGGTCAGTAGACTCTTCAAGAAGGTCATAAGATACGAGTCTTTTTTCGTGGGTTTCACCCGCAAAAATTTGTTCTGGATTTTCTCCAGCGTCGTCTACAATGTAGGCCATATTTAATACCCACCAAAGAATTGTTTTGTTACGAGACCTGTTTTCGGCGGTTTGTTCAAAAAGCGAAGCCTGTGCTAATTCAAAGTCTTGAATCTCTCTTCTGATAACACCAGCTTGTTTTTGTAAATCAACTAGTTTTTGTTTTTGTTCTTCGGTGCGGCTATCTACAGGTACAGCAGAAATTCTTTCAAGATCGGTTTGATTTTGAAACATATCGACATAAAGTTCTGCATACTCTTCTTTGTCGCCCTCGCTCATCACCCCGCCATCATTTGAAAACCTTTTAGAAAGAAGTGCCCGTGTCAAAAGGCCAGCCTTGATACCCTTAGAAAGTTCTACGCCATAGTAAAGCTCTGCGTCGTCATACATTACGCGTGTGGGCTTGCGTAAAATAATGTGCCTATCAACCTCTTTGTCTACCGTTTTCTTTGTGGTTACTTCAGCACCATTTTCATCAGTGCTTTTTTCTTCGACGGTTGTTTTTTCTGATTGTTTTAATGTGAAATGATATAGTCTTTTCATACCTTTTACCTTAACCTAATGTCAAAATTACTGAGGTCGTCAGTTATTTCGCGGGCGCAATCATTACCATGATCAAGAACTCTCTTTCTTAATTTTTGGTAAGTTTCGTCGTCAATATCATAGTCTTTATCTTTTAAATCTTCTAAAATAAATAGAAAATTTTTATATAGATTTTTGACTTTTCTATTAATCTGGAATTCGAGAAAATCCCTTTCCCTGTCTACACTTTCCTCGCCCATATACCTTTTACCTTCATATAAACTTACACACAACTAGACTCAAGAGAAC